>Ga0310697_10001250_pt1 | contig 30756 bp, 20 predicted proteins | sample 172DNAGHGlowgp2_FD_203883 | JGI IMG/M metagenome (GOLD analysis project Ga0310697, IMG submission 203883) | Sheep rumen microbial communities from Palmerston North, Manawatu-Wanganui, New Zealand - 1728 DNA GHGlow gp2 (v2) (version 2) | ecosystem: Host-associated > Mammals > Digestive system >... | reverse complement strand
CCCGGAGAAGACGTGGGCGGAGAGCGGCGTTTCGTAGGGCTGATACTTCCCGGTGAGCTGCAGTTTCCCGTCGGTCTGGAGGAGGGCGAAGCGGTATTTCTCGTCGGCAGGCTGGTTATTGTGCTCGATGTAATAATTCCCGTTCCACCGGGTGAAATTGTTGTAGCCCATGCTGGCAAACTCGAATTTCAGCACCTCGACCACTTCTCCTTCCAGGTTGTAAATCAGGAGGTTGTTCTTGTCCGGGTCCGTAATGCAGATCTGTCCGGCCTGCTCGTCGAAGAAGAGTTTTGCGATGCGGGAATACTCTCCGGGCCCGTTACCCCGCCGGGAAATGGTGTGAACCAGCCGTCCCTGCCGGTCCAGGACGTGGATCTGGTTGGTCTGCATGTCAAGCAGGACGATGCTGTTCCGGCCGACCTGGACGGAAAGGTCGGAAGAGATCAGCAGGGAGGGATCGATGGTGATCTCTTCCTGGATCTTGACGAGCGGGGCGAACTCGGCCTCGGGCCGCGCGGCGTCCAGATCGATCTCATAAACCGAAGCGTCCTTCGAGCCGCTCCGGCAGGCCGCGAGCAGCAGGGTAAGTGCGAAGCAAAGTATCTTTTTCATTTAATCCTCATAATACTGTTAATTGGAAAGCAAAAGGAACAGAGTAAATATCGCATAGATGTCATAATCTTTGGGGTTTGTCTAACAAATTATGAAGACGGAAGGATTGCCGGTTTGTTACAGGGTCTTCGCATAAATGACTAATCTTGCACATTCAGCCGGTAGAACACCAGGAAGGGGGCGTCGGCGAGGATCGCGGCTTCCGTCTCCGGGTCGGCCCGGGAGAAACCGTTGTTCGTCAGGTTGATGTAATTGGACTTGTGGTACAGGGTGCCGATGAAGCAGTCGGCCGTGCAGCCGACGATTCCGACCAGGCTGGACTTCGCGGATGCCCGGCTCATGTCCAACAGCCGGTCCTGCGTCCGGTCATAGAGGCAGGGGATGCCGTTCTCTCCGGTAACCAGTGTCATGGACACATAGTCCCCGCATAGGAACGGCACGGCCATCATGTGGTTATACTTATGCTCCATCACGGCCTGGATGGATCCGCGCTCCGCGGCCGGCACCGGCTTGGCGAGGTCGAAGGCGACCTGCCCTTCCGGATGTCCGTCCGCCCGGCTGAAAAGACAGTAGCCGTCTTCCCGGTAAGAACCGTAGACCAGCGACTCCCCGGCCTCGGTGAGGTACTGGCGGAACGAGAGGGCGTCCGCTTCATCTTCCGCATAGGGGAACCAGCCCTCGCGGATACGCAGGTCCGCATCCGTGACAAAGACCCGGTAGCGTTTGGCCGGGTCCGCGACGTGGGTTCCTTCCATGGGAGCCCAGGCCAGCAGGAACCCGCCGTCCCGGAGCGCGGAGAAATCGCGCACCTGCACGGGAGGTTGCAGGGTCCGCAGGTGAGCCAGGGTCCCGGCATCGTAGGCCAGGATCCGGCTCTCGAACTCGTCAAGCACGTACAGGACCCCGTCCGCAACCGAGAAAGACGCCATCCGGATATATTCGCCGGGGCCCCGGCCGTTCCTGGCCAGCACCCCCAGCAGTTTGCCTTCCTCACTGTATACGAAGACCTTCTGGCTCCGGTAATCCCCGACATAGATCCGACCGTCCTCGACGGAGACCTTGTCCGTCCCGGCCAGGAGCTGCCCTTCCGGCTGCTCCAGCACCAGGTACTCCACCGTGGCGACGGGGTCCTGCGGGCCCGGAGCCAGGTTGTATTCGTCCACGGGGACGTGATGCACCTCATCGGAGACGGCGCGTCCACCTCCGGCACAGCCGGCCAGGGACACCAGGACAGCCGGCAGTAGCAGCAAACGTAAAGACAATCGCATAGCAAGCAACAAATCAAAAAGCGTTGCGGTCTCCCGCAACGCCAAGATAGACAAAAGTTCTCACTTACGCAAAACCGGACCTCACCGGACCTCGAACTCATAGGTGCCGGACTGGAGCTCGCAGAGCACGCGGCCGGTCAGCGCGCGGAAGGGGCCGACGCCTTCGGCGCCCTTCAGCACCTTGACATGGTCGATGCCGGCGGCCTGCAGGGTCAGCGAGGCCGTCGTGTTGGCCGGAATGGTGACGCGGTAGATGTAGCCGCCCGCGGTCTTCTCCCAGCCGGCTTCGATGCGGCCGTAAGGGCTCTCGAAGCCGCCCTTGGCGAAGGTCTCGGTGCCGCCGACCTTGGGCTGCAGGAGGATGTGCTTGTAGGCGGGATTGTCCTCGTCGCGCTGGATACCCAGCTGGTGGGAGTACATCCATTCGCCGATGGCGCCGTAGGCGTAGTGGTTGAAGGAGTTCATGTCCACGGGGCCGAAGCCGTTCTCGATGGTGTAGGAGTTCCAGCGCTCCCACATCGTCGTGGCACCCTGCAGCACCGGATAGAGCCAGGACGGGTACTTGGTCTGCTCGAAGAGGGTGTAGGCCACGTCGTCGCGGCCGTTCTCCGACAGGGCGAGGTTGAGGTACGGCGTGCCGATAAAGCCGGTCGTCAAGGTATTGCCGTGCTTCTCGATGTCGGCCACCAGGTGGGCAACCGCCTTGTCGCGCAGCTCGCCGTCCAGCAGGCCGAAGCGCAACGGAAGGGCGTAGGAGGTCTGCGTGCCCACGGGCACGAGTTCTCCGTCCTTGGGGGCGTTGGGATTCGCCGGCATGCCCGGCCAGCGGAAGGCGACGTACGGGGCCACGGAGACGCCGTCTTCATTGTAGTACTTCTTCACGAAGGCAGCCTTGACCTTGTCATGCAGGGCGGCGTATTTGCGGGCCTCGCGGGTCTTGCCCAGAGCCTCGGCCATGCGGGACATCATGTAGGCGTCGTAGGCGTAGTAGGCCGTGTTGGTGAGGCCGATGTCCGTACGCTCGATGGCGAGGTGGTCGCCGATGCCGGAGGCGACCTGCGTGCCGTCGGGATTGGCCTGGCGCTCCAGGTAGTCCATGTAGCGGACCATCGAATCCCAGTGGTCCTCGAGCACGCGGAGGTCGCCGTACTGCTCCCAGACCTGGTAGGGCACGAGGATGCCGGCTTCCATCCAGCCCATCCAGCCGGGCTGGTCGTTGGTGTAGCCGTAGGGCGGACGGCCCGTGATGGGATAGTAGTTGAAGTAGCTGCCGTCGTAGTTCTGGTTGTCGCGCATGGAGTAGAACCAGCGGGCGTAGAACTTGTCCACCCAGGGGCTAAAGTAGGTCGCCGTGCGGGCGAAGACCTGGGCGTCACCCGTCCAGCCCTGGCGCTCGTCGCGCTGCGGGCAGTCGGTCGGGACGGCCTGGAAGTTGTCGCGCTGGCCCCACTGGATGTTCTGGAAGAGGCGGTTGATGTCGGCGTTGGAGCTCTCGTAGTCGGAGGTCGTGTTGCCGATGGACTCGAGCACGACGGCCTTGACCGAGGAGAGCGGGAGCGGCTTGTCCAGGCCGGTCACGGACACGTAGCGGAAGCCATGGTCCGTGAAGATGGGCTGGTAGGTCTCGCCGGAGGCCTTGCCGCGCATCGTGTAGTTGTCGATGGAGATGGCGCCGCGGTAGTTCTCGACATAGACCTGGCCCTTCTTCTGCTTGTACATCTCGATGGTGTACGGGGCGACCGGTTCGGTGGGGATGCGCTCCGGATAGATCATCTCGCCGTAGCGCAGGTTCACGACCTGGCCGGCCTTGCCCTTCATGCCTTCGAGGCGCGGCACGCCGATGATGTTCTGGCCGAAGTCGTAGACGAAGGTACCCTTGACCGGCTCGGTCACGCTGACGGCGTCGAGGGTGATGTTGTTCTGGATCGGCAGGCCCACGTAAGCCTGGATCTGCACGCCGGGAGCCGGACGCTCGAAGAGGTCGGCATGCTCCCAGGCGGAGTCGTCGAATCCGCCGTCCTTCCAGCCGTCCACTTCCTTGCGGGCGTCGTAGTCCTCGCCGAACTGGAAGCCGTTGCGCGTCACGGGGCCGTGGTCATACTTCTTCCAGCTGCCGTCGGTGACGACCACCTGCTGGGTGCCGTCCTCGAAGGTCACGAGGATCTTGGCGAGCAGCGACTGCTTGATGCCGTACGGGTCCACGTTGTTGGAAGTGAAGATGTTGAGGTCGCTGTACCAGCCGGCACCGAGCATCGCGCCGAAGCCGTTGGAGCCGCTCTTCAGCATGTCGGTGATGTCGTAGGAGTTGTACATGATCCGGTAGCGGAAGTCCGTCCAGCCGGGGTTGAAGTAGTCGTTGGAGACGCGCTTGCCGTTGATGTAGAACTCGTAGATGCCGCGGGCGGTCACGTAGAGGCGGGCGGACTTGACGGGCTTGGTGATCTCCACGTTCTTGCGGAGCATCGGAGCGGAGACGAGGCCGTAGGGCTCCCAGACCTGCAGGCGGCCGTTGCCCGTCACGTCGTGGCGGACGGTCGGATCGGTGTAGAGGACCGTGTTCCAGTTCTCCTCGGAGATCACGATATTGCAGAAGGTGGCCTTCTCCCCGCGCGGCTGGCGGAAGCCGATGGAGTGCAGGCGGGCCCAGTCGCAGATGTACTCTCCGTTCGGATACGGGGTGATCGTCATCTGGGTGGGGTTGCCGGAGCTGACGTTCTCGCGACGCGGGCCGCCGGTCACGCCCTCCGTCGGGCGCAGGACCTGGCCGTCCAGGTGGACGATCAAGTTGGACTTGAGGTGGTAGCCCGGGGTACTGACCTGCAGGCGGACATGGTGCGGCTCATGCTTTGTGGCCTCGGTCACGATCCCGGAGACATCGATCGTCGAGAGGTGACGCACGTCGCCCTCCACGGCGTAGTCGATGATGAATTTCGGACTGTCCCCCACGTTCAGTTCGGCCGTGATCCAGTTCTTCTCGTCCTGGACGCTGTAGGCAAACACGGCGCGGCTGCTCCCCTGCGGGATCTGGACGTCGTAGTCGATGTCGAAGAAGGTGCGGTAGCGGGAGACGCCGATCTCCTGCGAGCCGATCCACTGGGCGCGGCTCCAGCCGACGCCCATCAGGCCGGTCTCGAACCAGGTCGGCTCGGACTCGACGAGCTTGTTGTCCTGGTCCCAGACCTGGACCTTCCAGTAGTAGCGGGTGGTCCCGCGCAGGGACGCGCCCTCGTAGGGGATGTTCAGGGACGCGTCCGAGCGGACCATCCCGGAGTCATAGACATAGTTGCCGGCCTTGAGCTGGTCCTCCCCCGCCGCCACGAGCACGCGGTAGGCGCGCTGCAGGGCGCCGGTCTGGTCGGAGGTCATCTGCCAGCTGAAATACGGCCGCGGCTCGTCGAGCCCCAGCGGCGTGTCCATGGCCTCGGTGCGCAGGTTCACGATCCGCGTCGCCGCGAAGGCGCTGGCCGCCAGCAGCAAGCCGAGCGCAAGGGTCAATATCTTCTTCATGGGGTAAGGGGGTCTAGAGATGACGTTTCATGAACTCGAGGTAGTAGGTCCAGTCCTGCGGCATGACGCCGTGGCCGCCTTCGTGCATCACGTAGCCCAGGGTGGAGTAGATCGGCTGGTCCGGGGCCGGCATCTCGTCACCGGCGGGGACGTCCTGGCCCAGCAGCTGATAGACCTTGCGGGCCTCGATCAGGGAGAGCCACTCGCCCTTCGGGTCGGACCAGTTGTCGGTCGAGCCGGTCTGGAGCAGCAGCGGACGCGGGGCGATCAGCGCGACGAGCATGTGGGCGTCGACCGGCATCTCGTGCACGCGGCTCCCCCAGTAGCCGTACTTCGGGCAGAACTGGTACGGGAAGCGGGTCTTCTCGGCCAGGTGGGCGACGGTCTCGCCGTAGTTGCGGCGGCTCATCGCGGCGCCGCCCTCGCCGGAGCAGCTCGGCATCACGACCTTGATGCGCGGCTCGATGGCGCCCGTCCAGATCGTGGTCTTGCCCAGGCGGGAACAGCCGGTGATGGCCACGCGCGTGGCATCCACGTCGGGATCCTTCTCGAAATAGTCCATCAGGCGGCTGACGCCCAGCGCCCAGGCGCTGATGGAGCCCCAGTCATTGTCGGCGCGGGGCGTACCCGGCGTGTGGTACAGGCCGCGCAGGCCGAGTTCGTCGTTATCCTCGAAATCCGGGGTGATGTCGGTGTAGCAGAGCGTGGCGAAGCCGAAACCCTCCTGGAGATATTTCTTGATCGTGGCATCCATGCCGAAACGCATGCCGCCCGGCATCTGCATCGCAGGGACTTCGACGAAGGTCTTGGTCCTGGGATCCCAGCGGTGACCGGGCTTCACGCCCGGGTCGCCGACCACCATGTTGTTCTGCGAGAAGCTGAGGTTCAGAAGGATCGGGGTCGGTCCGACCGCATCCTTGGGCAGGTACAGGAGCACGTCCACGCGCGGGCCGTCGTTGTCCGGAGAGAAATACAGGGTGATCTGCTTGCGGACGGCCGTGCCGTCGAAACCGAGGTCCTGCTGCACGTCGTAGCGCAGCGCGGGCTTCTTGGCAGGCCACTTGCCGTACTGGTTCTCCTCGAAGAGCTTCACGATCTCGGCCCGGCGTTTCTTCCACTGGCGGGCGTTTTTCACGGGTTTGCCGTTGTTGAAGGTCAGCGGATCCGGCAGGCCGAGCTTGTAGTCGCCTACCTTGGATTCATCGTAATTGACGGGAATGCCCGCGATCACGTCGCGGTCCTGTGCGGAAACCACTGCAGCGCCAAGCAGCGCGCAGCATAGCAGGAGCATGATTCGTTTCATTGCAGTTAAAAAATTGGTTCGGTTAGTTTGGTAAAGTTAATCATTTTTTTCATTAAAATGACTAACTTTGGACAAACCAATGATTATCCCCGGATGAAACCCTTCATTCCCCTTTCCCTCGGACTGCTCGCCGGAGCGGTGGCGGTCCAGGGCGCCGAGCCGGCGAAACCCCGGAAAGCCAAGGCCCAGCCCAAGATGAACGTCCTGTTCATCATGTCCGACGACATGCGCACGGACTGGAAAGTCTACGGCACCCCGCAGATGCACACCCCCAACCTGGACGCCCTCGCCGGACGCGGCGTGCTCTTCCAGCACAATTACTGCCAGTACCCGCTCAGCGGCCCGTCCCGCACCTCGCTGCTCTCCGGGCACCGTCCCGTCTCCACCCGGATCTACGACAACTCCCCCTGGTGGGGCGCCGACCATCCGGAGTGGCACAGCCTGCCGATGTACTTCAAGGAGAACGGCTACACGACCTACGTCGCCGGCAAGATCTTCCACGCCGGCATCGAGGACACGGATGCCTGGGACTTCGGCGGCTGGGAGCGCCGGCGCAATACGGGCGTGGGCGACTTCAAGCCCTCCTACTTCTCCGCCGACGAGCACCGCAAGTGGGTCGAGAGCCGGGGCGGCGGTGTCAAGCTGATCAAATACAACGGCATCCGCGAGATGGGGCCCGGGGACGAATACCTCGTCGGCCACGGCCGCGACTCCGACCGCTGGGGTCCTGACGAGACCCGCTACATCAGCGAGGAGGAGAACACAGACAAGGCCATCGGCTTCATCCGCGACGCCGCCAAGAAGAAGGGAGAGCCGTTCTTCATCGCCTGCGGCTATTCCAAGCCCCACTCCCCCTTCCTCTGCCCGCAGCGTTTCTTCGACCTCTACAAGGACGTGGAGATCCCCCTCGCCGAGGACTTCTGCGCCTGGCCGATGATCCCGCGCGGATTCCCCGCCGGGGCCATCCGCGAGATCAACGCAGACGTGTTCATCAACCGCCGCTGCTCCCCCGAGGAGGCCAGGGAGGCCCTCCGGGCCTACTGGGCCTGCATCAGCTACGTGGACTGGAATGTCGGCCGGCTGATTGCCGCCCTGGACGAAGAGGGGCTCGCGGACAACACCATCATCGTCTTCTGCGTGGACCACGGCATGCAGATGGGTGAGAAGGGCAAGTGGTCCAAGGCCGGGTCGCTCTGGGAAGAAGGCACCAACACGCCGCTCGTGGTCGTGGACCCGCGCGCCAAGGCCAACGGCAAGGTCACGTACCGCATCACGGAGAACCTCGATATCTACCCGACCCTGGTCGAGCTCTGCGGCCTGCCGGCCAAGCCCGACCTCGAGGGCACCAGCTTCGCCCGGCTGCTCGATGATCCCGAAGCCGAATTCGACAAGCCGGCCTACACGGTCTGGAACAACCACGGCAAGGGCGTCACGGGCGTCGGCATCCGCACCGAGCGCTGGCGCTACGCCGAGTACTTCGGCGCCGGCGCAGGCTGCATGCTGATCGACGAAGTCAACGACCCGCACGAACTCGTGAACCAGGCCGACCAGCCGGAGCATGCCGAACTGGTCGCACGGTTCCACAAGCTCGCCCAGGACTATGTCAAGGGGCAGCGGGAGCTCACCAAAGAAGAAGCCGGGATCCGCTAGGACCCTGGCTTCTTGCTCATTCCCAAGTTAAAGGAAACTGTCTACGCCTTCTCCTTCGGTTCGTCCGGACCGGCCTTCATGATGGTCGTCGTCCGGTTGACCGGCAGGGAGAAGGCGATGCCTTGTGCGTCGCCTGCCAGGCCGGTCTCCTTGTAGACAGTCTTCAGGACCGCGTCCTTGATCTCACGCGGCACCAGGATCATGACCATCTCCTTGTCGGGCTGGATGTTGATATTGAAGAATTCCTCCGCCTCGGGGTTGGCGGAGCCGCGCGCCCGCAGGATCGTGCCGCCCTTGGCACCGGCGGAGCGGGCCGCCTCCATGACGTTTTGTGAGAAACCTGCATTCACGATGCAGAGTACGAGTTCAAAGCCGTTCTCTTCCATATTACACGTCCTCCTTGACGGTGCGCTTGTCGTTGCTTAAGAATCCATAGGTAAGGGTCCCGATGACACTGGACAGCGGGACGGTGAAAGCGATGCCCTTGTAGTCCGGACCTTTCCGGAACGTATCGTCGAGCAGCTCGATCAGCCCGCCTGCCTGGTCGGACCGGACCACGCTGGCGATCAATGTCTTGGGACGCTCCGTCAGACCCAGGTAATCCAGGATCAGGTGCGTCGTCCCCTTGGCCGGGACCGTCAGCTGGAGGTTGGCCTTGTGGGACTGGATCAGGCTGGAGAAATAGGCCGCCTTGTTGTTGTGGACGACGGCCATCAGCAGCTCCAGCTTCATCGGGGCGATATTTCGTGTGTTCTTCTCCATCTTATTCGAAATAGATGATCTGGTCGTCCGAAGCGGAAAGGATGCGTCGGATGGCGGCGTTGTCCCGCGCCCGGACGCTCATCACGGACTTGAATCCCAGGGACTGGATGGTGATCAGCGGGGTCATGGCCACCATCGCCACCACGCCAAAGGCGAAGTCCAGCACGGCGGACTCGCCCTGCAAGGTGCAGCAGGCGCCGATGACCAGCGGCAGGATGAAGCTCGAGGTCAGCGGACCGCTGGCCACGCCGCCGGAATCGAAGGCGATGGCCGTATAGAGCTTCGGAACGAAGAACGAAAGGCCCAGCGAGAGCAGGTATCCGGGCACGAGGTAGTACAGCAGCGAGAATCCGAGATAGACGCGCAGCACCGACAGGCCGATGGAAACGCCCACGCCGATGGACAGGGCCAGCATCATCTGCGTCTTGGACACTTCCCCGCCGGTGATCTCCGCCACCTGGTTGTTGAGCACGTGCACGGCAGGCTCCGCCAGCACCACGACATTGCCGATGACGAAGGCGAAGACGATCAGCAGCACGGGATTGAAGTCCGCCATCTGCGCACCGATCTTGAAGCCGATGGGCATGAAGGCCATCTCGACGGCGGCCAGGAACAGCACCAGGCCCACCAGGGTCCACAGGATGCCGATGACGATCTGGATGATCTTGGTCTTGGGGAGCTTCAGGATGAGCGCCTGCAGGACGAAGAAGAAGATGACGATCAGCACGAGCGACTTGCCGACATCCAGCAGCTTGGCTCCGAGCAGGGCGCCCGCCCCCTCTTCGAGGATCGCCTCCATGGAATAGTCCGGAACGGCGTAGGTGAGATCGCCCTGGGCCATCATGGAGAGCAGCAGGACGGCCGCGATGGGGCCCACCGAGCAGAGGGCGATCAGGCCGAAGCTGTTCTCGCTGGCGCCCCGGCCGCCCACGGTCAGGGCGATGCCGACGCCCAGCGCCATGATGAACGGGACCGTGATCGGGCCCGTGGTCACGCCGCCGGAATCGAAGGACATGGGCAGGAAAGAGCCCTTGCCGGAGTCGATCAGCAGGGCCGCCAGGCAGAACAGGAACATGTAGAAGAACAGCAGGATGCTCGTCAGGTCGGCATGGAAGACGATCTTCAGCACGCCCAGCAGCAGGAAAAGCCCCACGCCCAGCCCGACGGTCAGGATCAGCAGCGTGCCGTTCATCACGGCGCTCACCTGCCCGGCGAGGACCGCCAGGTCCGGCTCGGCCACGGTGATCAGAAGACCCATCATGAAACTGACGGAAATCAGGATCCCGAGCTTGCGGGACTTGGTCAGGCCCTCGCCGATGTACTGTCCCATCGGGGTCATGGCCATGTCGGCACCCAGGTTGAACAGGCTGATCCCGATGACCAGCAGGATGGCGGCGCCGCCGAAGACAGCCAATTCCTTGCCCGGGATGTCCACCCAGGGCGTGACGGAGAGCAGGAAGACCAGCAGGCTCACAGGGAGCACTGACACCAGCGACTCCCTGAGTTTCTCCCGCAGGGACTTCCAGATCTCACGGAAAATGGCATTGTTCTTCTCCATGGCAGCAGCGTACTATGACAGGCCGGAGCCTACAATTCGCGGAACTTGGCGGCGCTGATTTTCGTAGGCTTGAGGGTGATGGTCTCCTTGATCTTGTCAAGCACCTTGCGGTCCTCGACCTGCTCGACCAGGCGCTCGATCTGCTTCTGGTCCTGGAGCATGTTGACGGCCATTTCCTTGACCATCTCGTCAGGCACGTTGCCGATGCCGTACATCGCATACTGATAGCGGGCGAAAGCCTCGGCCTGCTCCTGCAGGTCCTTGTCCTCCACCTTGAAGCCCCACTTCTGCATCAGGGAGCCGCGCACGAGCTGCCACTTGAAGTCTTCGGCGAAGCCCGGGAAATCCTTCTCGATGTCCTCCTTGGACACCTTGCCGCCGTTGGCCTCGAGCAGCCAGCGCTTGAGGAACTCCTCGGGGATCTGCACGTCGGCCTTCTTCACGAAGAAGTCGCGGATGTCCTTGGTCAGGCGCCACTCGGCTTCGTTCTTGTACTGGCTCTTGAGGCGCTCGGAGACTTCCTTGTCAATCTCCTCGTCGGTCTTGGCCTCCTGGCCCTCCTCCTTGTGCTCCTCGTAGTACTTCTTGAGGTTCTCGATCATCGGGGCCTTGTCCTTGGCGGCCACGGTGACGGTGTAGGTCGGGACCGTGTCACCCTTCTCCACCTCGACCTCGACCTTCGGGGAGAGCCCCAGGTCGAACACGAAGGTGAAGTCGTTGCCGTCGGCCCACTCGTTCTCAGGCTGCTTCTCGGAAGCCAGGGGCTCGCCGAGGATGCGGAGGCCCGCCTCGGAGATGTGCTTGTCGAGGGCCTGGCCGATCACCTGGTTCACGGACTCGACCAGGGCCTGCTCGCCGTAGACGCGCTTGATCAGGGACGCGGGGACCATGCCCTTGCGGAAGCCCTTGAACTCGGCCGTGCGGCGGCGCTCCGCCAGTTTCTTCTTCTCAATCTCTGCGTAGTCAGCAGCGGCGACCTCGAGGGTCAGCTCAAGGTTCAGGTTGTCAATCTTGTTCTCAGTTACTTTCATAAGATATTTATTGTTTTTTAGTTTTTTGCTTGGGGTAGACGATGCGCTCGTGGTGGATCTGCGCAAGGTATTGCTTGAGGGTCTCCTTGACCGTGCCGAGCTCGCTGATGGAGATGTCGGCCCGGTCGAACTGGCCTTCGTCCATCTTGCCGGACACGATCCGCTCCACGAAGGCGGAATAGGCCTCCGGGGTGAATTCCTTCAGCGTGCGGGAGGCCGCTTCGACGCTGTCGCACAGCATCAGGATGATCTGCTCCTTGGACACGGGCTTGATGCCCGGATAGCGGAACTCGCCCGCCAGCGCGGGGTCGCCGCCGTCGCGGAGGAACTGGCTGTAGAAGTAGCCGGTGGTCGTGGTGCCATGGTGGCTGCGGATGAAGTCCACGATGGCATCCGGCAGGTGGTTCTTCCGGGCGATCTCCACGCCGTCCTGCACGTGTCGGATGATGTCGTGGGCGCTCTGTTCCGGCGTCAGCCCGGCGTGGTACTTGGGCACGCCCTCGCGGGCGACCAGGGATTCGTTCTCGACGAAGCAGAGCGGATTGTTCATCTTGCCGATGTCGTGGTAGAGGGCACCGGTACGCACCAGGTCGGCGTTGGCGCCGATGGCACGGGCCGCAGCATCGACCATGTTCATCACCTGCAGCGAATGCTGGAAGGTGCCGGGGGCCTTCTGCTCCAGCTCGCGGATCAGCGGGTTGGAGACGTCGCAGAGCTCGATCAGCCGGGAGTTGGACACCAGGTTGAACAGGCGCTCGAAGAGGTAGACCAGCGGATAGCCGGCCACCGTGGCCATCGACCCGATGAAGAGGTGCAGCAGGGCGCGCCAGACGTTGCCGGCCACCATATCGGCCGCCCGGAATCCCAGGTAGACGAGCGCCAGCACGGCGAACGTGATCAGCGCCGTGATGAACTGCTTCCAGCCGCGGTTGAAGTAGCGGAAGGCCAGGATGGAGACCATGCCCGCGACGAAATACATCACGAACAGGACCACGCCGTCATGGCTGAAGATCAGCAGCGGCAGCAGGGACACCACGTACACGGGCACCACCACGCGGTTGCGCATGAAGGCCTGCAGGAGCAGGGCGACCAGCGTGAAGGGGAAGAGCAGCAGGAAGCGCTCGCCCGCACGGATGAGGATCAGCGACGCCACCGCCCCCAGCAGGAAGACCACGACCAGGTACGGGAAACGCGAATCCTCGAAGATGCGCGGATTGTTGAAATAGATGGACAGGTACAGCAGCACGAGGATCGCCAGGGCGATCAGGAGGTTGCCGACCAGCAGCAGCGCCGGCGGCCCGAGGTAGCCGACGTTGGCCTCGAACTCCCGCTTGTAGGAGTCCAGCATCTGGGCGATCTCCGCCGTCACGATCTCTCCTTCCTGGACGATCAGCTGGCCGGCGTTGACGTAGCCCGAGGTCGGGGACACGGTCGTCGCCGACTCGGCGTGCACCAGGTCGGTGGTCTGCTCGTCGAAGAGCAGGTTCGGAACCAGCAGGTCATACACGCCGACCGCCCGGAACAGGGAGTCGACATTGGCGCTGGACACGGCGGCGATGTCCGACAGCAGCCGGGACCGGGCTTCGGTCAGCCGGTACACCTCGGACGTGGGATACTTGACGGCGCGCTTGTCGCGCTGGACATAGATCACGTCGGGCTCGGACGAGGAGTGCCTGCGGCTGCCCTCGTCGGCCATCACGCCCTTCTGGTAGATGGCGCGCATCGAGGAGACGACGGCGCTGCGCAGGTTGCCGAGCTCCAGCCGCTCCACAGCCCGGAGGTTGCGGGCCGTGATCTCGTCGGAGAATTTATAATAAGGGATCGCCTCCGAAGAGGCTTCCCCCCGCTCCTCGCGCATCTGCTCCTCGGTCTTGTAGATCGGGAAGTCGAACTGCGCATACAGGGTTTCGTATTTCCAGGTGCGCCCCTTGCGGTAGTCATAGGCGAACTTGGCGTTGCGGGGCATCAGCAGCACGAGCAGCAGGAAAGCGATGCCCAGCGGAACGGCTATGCGGTAGAGTCCTTTCTTCATCGGTCGGCTATTTGAAGGGGCTGCCCTGCTCGCGGGCGATATACAGGTAGGTCAGCCGGTCCAGCAGGACGGGGAACATGTTGTGCGCCCGCACGGTGGCCCTGCCCAGCAGGGTCAGGATCCGCTTGGACTGGCGCCGCTTCAGCGACCGGGAGAGGTATTTCGCGCAGGTCTCGGCGCTCATCAGCCGGCCCTCGTCCAGCGGGGTCTCCCCCTGCTCCGTCCCGTCGGCGGTAAGCGCCGCGTTGCGGACATTGGAGGCCGTATATCCGGGCGCGAAGACCAGCACGTTGAGCCCGTCCTTGAGGTGCTCGATCCGGAGGGACTCCAGGAAGCCGCGCACCGCATACTTGGAGGCGCTGTATCCGGTCCGCGCCGGCAGCGGGGAATAGCCGGCGATGGAGATGACGCCAGCCACGGTCCCCTTGGTCGCCAGCAGGTACGGCAGGGCGAACTTCGTGCAGTTCACCGTGCCCCAGAAATTGACATCCATGAGGGCATGGAGCACCTTGAGGTCCAGGTCGCGGAACATCGCCCGCATCGAGATCCCGGCATTGTTGACCAGGATGTCGATCCGGCCGAAACGGGATACCGTCGCCTCCACGAGCGCGCGGCAGTCCTCCACCCTGGTGACATCGCATTTCACGCAGAGCACGCGCTCCGGCGGGGCGACGGAAGGAGCCAGCGCCAGCAGCTTGTCGTAGGAGCGGGCGGCCATCACGACCTTCGCACCCTCGGAGCCGAATTGACGGGCGGAAGCCAGGCCGATACCGGAACTGGCTCCCGTCACGATGATCACTTTGTCCTTCAATGTCTGCATATAGGTTTCCGGGCCGGCCCGGAACGGCTTCATGGATGCCCGGAGGGCTATTTGATAGTCATTTCGGCGATGTCGTCACCGTCGTACAGGCCGGCGTCGAGCTTGGCCTTGATCTCCTTGAAAGCCTTGAGCGTATACTCCACGTCCTCCATGGTGTGGGCGGCCGTGGACACGATCCGGAAGATGATCATGCCCTTCGGGATCACCGGGTAGATGACCATCGAGCAGAAGATCTTGTAGTTCTCGCGCAGGTCCTTGGCCATCTTGGTGGCCTGGGCCACGCCGCCGAAGATGTGGACGGGCGTCACGCAGGCCTGGGCCTCGCCGATGTCGAAGCCTTCCTTCTTGAAGCCGTCCTGGATGGCGTGGGTGATCTTCCAGCACTTGGCGCGGAGCTCGTCTCCCTCCGGGGAATCGATGATCTCCATGCGCTTCATGTTGCCGATCACGAGCGCCATCGGCAGGGACTTGGCGTACATCTGCGAACGCATGTTGGCGCGCAGGTAGTTGATGATCTTGTGCGGACCGGCGACGAAGCCGCCGATCGAGGCCATCGACTTGGCGAAGGCGCCGATGTAGAGGTCGATCTCGTCCATGCAGCCCAGCTGCTCGGAGGTGCCGCGTCCATGGGCGCCGAGCAGGCCGAAGCCGTGGGCGTCGTCGATCAGGATGCGGAACTTGTATTTCTTCTTCAGCGCGGCGATCTGGTCGAGGATGCCGAGCGCGCCGGTCATGCCGAACACGCCCTCGGTGATCAGCAGCACGCCGCCGCCGTTCTCCTCCGCCACCTGGCAGGCGCGGGCGAGGACCTTCTCGCAGTCCGCGATGTTGTTGTGGCGGTATTTGTACTTCTCGCCGATGTGCAGGCGGATGCCGTCCAGCAGGCAGGCGTGGCACTCAGCGTCGTAGACGATCACGTCGTGGCGGGCCGTGAGCGCGTCGATCGTGGACACGATGCCCTGGTAGCCGAAGTTATAGAGGAAAGCATCCTCCTTCTTCTCGAACTTGGCGAAGGTCTGCTCGAGCTGCTCGTGATAGCGGGTGTGGCCGCTCATCATGCGGGCGCCCATCGGATACGCGAGACCCCACTGGGCAGCCGCGTCGGCGTCCGCCTTGCGGACCGCCGGATGGTTGGCGAGGCCCAGGTAGTTGTTGAGGCTCCAGTTGAGCACGGGCACGCCGTTGAAGATCATATGGGGGCCGAGTTCGCCCTCGAGGCGAGGATACATGTAGTAGCCGAAGCCCTGCTCGAAGTACTGGCCGATCGGGCCGCCGCTGTCGCGTTCGATCCTGTCGAAAATGTCTAACATATCAAAATTGGGGGTTTATGGTTTTATGCATCAATGTTGGCGTAATGGGCGTTCTCCTCGATGAACTGGCGGCGGGGCGGGACGTCGTCGCCCATCAGCATCGAGAAGGTCCGCTCGGCGGCGGCCGCATTGTCGATGGTGATCTTGCGGAGGCGCCGGCGGGACGGGTCCATGGTGGTCTCCCACAGCTGGACGTCGGACATCTCGCCGAGACCCTTGTAGCGCTGCACGGTGTAGCCCTTGTCGGAGCCCTTGCCGAGCCGCAGGGCCGCCTCTTCGCGCTGCTCCTCGGTCCAGCAGTAGACCTCCTCCTTGCCTTTCTTGACCAGGTAGAGCGGCGGGGTCGCCAGGTAGACGTAGCCGTTCTTGATGAGGTCGAACATGTAGCGGAAGAAGAACGTCAGGATCAGGCAGGCAATGTGCGAGCCGTCCACATCGGCATCGGTCATGATGACGACCTTGTGGTAGCGGAGCTTGCTCAGGTCCATGTGCTTCTCGCCAGTCTCGTCCTCCTGGGCCACGGTCACGCCGAGGGCGGTGTAGATGTTGCGGATCTCCTCGGAGTCGAAGGCGCGGTCGCCGGAGGCCTTCTCGACGTTGAGGATCTTGCCGCGCAGCGGCAGGATGGCCTGCGTCTTGCGGTCGCGGCCCTGCTTGGCCGTACCGCCTGCGGAGTCACCCTCCACCAGGAAGAGCTCGCACTTCTCCGGGTCGCGCTCCGAGCAGTCGGCCAGCTTGCCGGGCATGCCGGCGCCGCCCAGCGGGCTCTTGCGCTGGACCATCTCGCGCGCCTTGCGGGCGGCGGCGCGGGCCGTCGCGGCAAGCACGATCTTGTCGATGATGGTCTTGGCGAATTTCGGGTTCTCCTCCAGGTAGGTGTCCATCGCGGCCGCGGTGGCCTGGGACACGGCGGAAGTCGCCTCGGGGTTGCCGAGCTTGGTCTTGGTCTGGCCTTCGAACTGGGGCTCCGCCACCTTGACGGAGATCACGGCCGTGAGGCCCTCGCGGAAGTCCTCCGGGGCGAGGTCGCCCTTGAATTTCTCCAGCAGCTTGTTCTTCTCGGCATACTGTTTCAGGGAGCGGCTGAGGCCCATCTTGAAGCCCTGCAGGTGCGTGCCGCCCTCGATCGTATGGATGTTGTTGACGTAGGAATAGATCTTCTCGGAGTAGCCGTTGTTGTACTGCAGCGCGATGTCGATCGGGATGATCTTGTCGGAATTGACGCAGATCGGCTGCGGGATGATCGTCTGGGCGCCGGCGTCGAGGTACTCGATGAACTCGCTCAGGCCCTTCTCGGAATAGAACATCTCGGAGCGGAAGACCTTGCGGCCGGTGGCCTTGGACTCCCCTGCCTCGTCCACCTCGAACTCGTCGACGAGTTCGCGCTCATCGGTCAGGCGGATGTGGATGCCCTTGTTGAGGAAGGCCAGCTCGCGCAGGCGCGCGGCCAGGGTCTCATAGCGGTAGACCGTGGTCTGGGTGAAGATGGACGGATCCGGATGGAACGTGATGATCGTGCCGGAATCCTCGGCCTCCCCGATGACCTGGACGGGCCCCAGGGGCTTGCCCTTGGAGTAGTGCTGCTCGAAGACCTTGCCCTCGCGGTGCACCTCGGCCACCAGCGAATCGGACAGGGCGTTGACGCAGGACACGCCCACGCCGTGCAGGCCGCCGGACACCTTGTAGCTGGACTTGCTGAACTTGCCGCCGGCATGCAGCACGGTGAGCACCACTTCCAGGGCGGAGCGGTGTTCCTTCTCGTGCATGCCCGTCGGGATGCCACGGCCGTTGTCCTGGACGCGGATGGAATTGCCCTCGAGGATGCGCACGTCGATGGTGTCGCAGAACCCGGCCATCGCCTCGTCGATACTGTTGTCGACCACCTCGTAGACCAGGTGGTGCAGACCGCGCTCGGAGATGTCGCCGATATACATGGAGGGGCGCTTGCGCACCGCCTCGAGACCTTCAAGGACCTGGATACTGTTCGCGGAATACTGCTCTTCCGCCAGCTTCATATCTTCCTTCTCTATCATTCTTTCTCGTTAATTCAATAAATCTTGCAAATTTACAAAAAATATCGGGATTTCCTTACAGTTTCAGGCTCACGCCGAGCGTAACATAAGGACCGCGCTCGATGTAGCCGGGCACCCGCTCGATGTCCATGCAGAGCAGGTTGCCGGCCTCGGCCCAGACGCCCCAGCGCCGGTCGACGCGGAACTCGCCGGTCAGGCCGAGATTGGCATAGCCGCGGATCGGGGTCGCCGCCCAGGCGGTCATCGGCGTGCGGGCGGAAGCCGCCTCCACGAAAGCCCCTGCGAAGATACGCTTCTGCCAGTTGTAGCTCCCGCGGACGTCTGCGGTGAATGCCGGAGGTGTATAGACGGGAAATTCCTCTTCCGGCAGGATGTGGTGGGCATAGCCCAGGTTGCCGTCCACCTGCACGCGCTCGTCCGCCCAGGACAGCTTCGCCCGGGCATAGGCAGACTGGAAATCAGCCTGTCCTACAAAGGCATTCACAGGCCATGGAATCCGGTCTGTAACATAACCGTTAAAGGGACAACCGTCCAGCGGCAGGCCGGCATAGGAGACATACCCGGCCTCGAGACCGTACTGGAGACGGGAATTCCAATGCCCGTCGATACCGATCCGGGCGCGGATCTTCTCGCGCGAGAGCGCCGTGCCCGAGTCCAGACGGTAGGAGAAATGGCTGATATGCCTGACGTCATAGTGGCTGACCAGGGACTGCCCGCCGCTGACGGCGGCGAAGAGCCTGAGGTCCCGCTCGATCAGGTCCAGCCGGGCGATGACGTCCGGCGAGACGGTGAAGCGCTTGTCCTCCCCGCATTCGGCGTAGTCGATGCGGGCGCCGGCGTCCAGCTGCACGGGACCCAGCAGGAAGTCGACGTGCGGGCGCAGGGCCGCCAGGCTGGCGGAGAAACGCTGCGGCGAGGCGATGCCGGTCTCGCGCAGGGCGTCCATCTCGAACAGGGCGTCCAGCAGGATGCGGTATTTGCCGTTCAGCACCGGACCGCCCGACACGCCCAGGTGGAAGTTGTTCTCCCCCAGGTTCGCCCGGTTCAGCACCGGCGCATAGATGTCATTGGCATAGCGGTAGCGCAGGTCGATGTCGTAGAAGAGGAAGTCGCCCGGCCGCTCGCGGGACTGGACGCGGCCGTTTACGACTGCCGCGTTGAATCCGGAGCGGAAACGGGGCGCGTCTATGTCTTCGCCGGCAGCGATGCCCTCATAGGCCAGTTGCCAGGACAGGGTAGCCGCCGGCAGCAGGTACTGCCCACCGACGCCCGCCCGGCCCGAGATGTCATGGCCGCGGAAAGGGTCTTCATCCTTGGACCGCCGGTACTGGCCGGCGTAGCCGGATGCATCGGCGAACACGCCGACCGTCAGGTTCTCACGCTGCAGGGCCTGCCAGGCCAGCATGAGTTGCGGGTGCAGGGAATAACCCGCCCCGGCGCGCAGGTAGAACCTGCTCCCGTCGTAGGGACGGGCCTCCGGCGTGACCCGGATCTCGTAGGGGGTGAATTCGTAGGAACCCTTGTAGGGCGTGTCGAAGACCGAATAATCGAACTTGTAGTCGAAACGGTACAGCGAATCCGGCACCTGGGGCACGGCGCCCATCTTCTGGAAATCCGCGAAGCGGCCCACGTAGTCGTTGGTCACCTGGACCGACTGGTTGATATTCTGCGCGGACAGCGGCGCGCCGAGCGCCAGGACCGCGAGGGCTATGTATAACTTTCTCATACGCTTACTTTTGCATTAAGGTGGTGAGACGCTCCAGTCTCATCCTGACACTCTCGGCCACGTCGTCCGTGCCGCGCTCCGGCTCGTAGCCGTCGCGGATGCTCTCGAAGGTGGCCTTGGCCTGGTCGTACTGTCCGCGCTCGGCGAACGAGTCGCCCAGCACGATGTAGGCGCGCGCCAGCCAGTACGACTGGCCGCCGGCCTTCTGGGCGAAGGAATACACCTCGTCGTCGACGCCGTCGAACTTGCCCGTGTCGTAGAGGTTCTGGATCACCATGTACTTGGACTCCGCACCCTCGGCCGTGGACGGATCGGCGCTGAGCTGGCGGAAGAGCGCCATGGCCTCGTCACGGCGGGATGTCGCGAGGCTGGACTTGGCCTTGGTGTAGGCCGCCTCCCGCTTCAGCTCGGCGGAGAGGTCTTTCTGGGCCGTCACGGCGTCAGCCGCGGCGATGGCGGCTTCGTAATCCTTGCTCCGGTAGGCCGAACGCATCATGCCCAGGCGGGCGGTCTGCTTGTTGGCATCCATCTTGGCGGAGGACAGCAGCGCGTCGTAGCCCTTGTAGGCATCCTGGTAGCGCTCCAGCCCGTAGGAGAGGTCGGCATAGCGCAGGCGCGACATCTCGGCGAAGGAGAAGCCGGAGTCCGCCTTGGCGGCCTCGGCATACGCATCGACGGCCTTCTCCTTCTCGCCGATGGCGTTGTAGGAGTCGGCCAGGTAGAACGTAGCCTGCGCCCGGTCGGCCGCCGTGGGATAATCCTCGAGGTATTTGCGGAGGGTCGGGATGGCCTGCTGGTAGTTGCCGGCCAGGTAGAGCTGCTCGGCCGTATTGAAATACATCTTCTCGCGGTCCGCGTCGCTGCGGCCCTGCGCCAGGGAGTTCCGCTCGACGTACTCGAGGAACTTCTCGGGCTGGCGGCGCGCCTGGTAGATGGACTCGATGGCCAGCAGCGCCTCCTCGGCATACTCGCTCTGCGGCATCAGGGAGACCACCTGCTTGTAGCTCTCCAGGGCGGCGTCGTAGTTGGACTGGTTGCGCCGGACCATGCCGAGCCCGATCAGGGCCCGGGCCACGTAGGTGTTGTCCTTGGTGGTCTCGCGCAGGCGGGTGAAGGTCCGCGCGGCGTCATTGTTGTTGCCCAGGTCCATCTGGGCGCGGCCGAGCTCATAGGTGGCCTCGTCGTAGAGCGGCGCCTCCGGCGAGGCGTCCTCGACGTGCAGCAGGGTCGAGACCTTGCGGCGCTTGTCGCCGGACAGGCCGTAGGACAGCGCCTGCTGGTAGTACGGATAGATGTCGTCCGCCGCGTAGAACTCGGTCAGGACCTTCTGGTAGGACGAGATGGCGGAGCGGTAATCCCGCCGGCCGAAATCGCAGTCGGCCCGGCGGTTCATCGCGTCCTCGCGGTAGAGTTCCGCTCCGGACTCGATGTATGTGTCGAACCAGCGGGCGGCGGAGGTGTAGTCGCCTTCCTTGAAATAGCTATAACCGATGTTGTACGGGAGGGTCCGGCCCTCCTGCGTGCCGTACAGGGCGGAGGCGTTGTGGAGTTCGGTGAAGGTCCGCTCCGCTTCCTGGAAGCTGCCTGAGCGGTAGTAGGACTCGGCCAGCCAGTAGCGGGCCAGCTGGTTGAAGCGGTCGGTCTTGGGCACGTAGTAGGCCGTGGCGCGGAAGAAGGGCACGGCGTCGCGGTAGGAGCCGTTGGAGAAGAGCTGCTCGCCGCGCAGGAAGTTCGCCTTGGTGTAGTTGCTGCGCATGTCGGGCGTCAGCTCCTCGATGTTGTCATAAGCCTCGACGGCCCCCGCATAGTCCCGGTCGACCAGGGCCGCCAGAGCCATGTAGCCGTAGATCTGGTCGCCGCGGGCCTTGGTGGACCAGCGGCTGATGTAGCGGGCGAAGCCGGAAGTGTCCTTGTTGAGGTCGAAGGCCAGCTTGGCATAGTTGAAGGCGGCGTCCTCGGTGATGGCCGGATCGAAGTCCACGTCCGAGGCATCGAAGAAGGACTGCATCGCCGACACCTGGTCGTGCGTGCGGAGGTAGGCGTTGGCGAGGTGGTAGTTGGCCACCTGCCCGAGGGAGTCGGTGCGGTCGGTCATCTTCGTGAAGTTCTCGATCGCGCCGGCGTAGTCGTCCACGGAATAGAGCACCGAACCGGCATAGAAGTAGTCCTTGCGGTTCATCTCCTCGCGGGAGAGGTCTTCGTAGTATTCGCGGGCCTTCTCCTTGTCGCCCTTGACGAGGTAGGACTCGGAGATGATGCGGGCCAGGCGGTCGCGACGCTCCGCAGGCACGCCGTCGTAAATCCGCACGCCTTCGCGGACCACGAAGTCATAGTTCTTCTGGTTGAACTCGCAGTCGACGATGTAGAAGTCCGTCAGCTCCTGGAACCGCGGGTCCGCCGACGCCTTCCAGAAATTGGCTTCCGCCTCGGCGAAACGCTTGCTCTCGTAGAGCATCACGCCGGTGAAGTAGCGGGCCGGCGCCGTGTACTCCGACTGCGGCAGGGACTCCTCCAGGGTGAAGAACTGGGACGCCTCGGCGTAGCGGCCGGTCGCGAAGGCGGAGTAGCCGCACTTGAACACGTATTCGGAGAGTTCCTTGGCATTGAGGCTCTCGGACGAGACGAAGGAGAACTCCGTCGCGGCCTGCTGGTACTTGCCGTCGTCGAACAGGATGCGGGCATGCTCGAAATGCAGGGGGCTGCTCAGGCTCGACGAGGGATAGCGCAGCCGGTAGGCCTCCAGCAGCTCGGGATAGTCCCCGCTGCGCGTCTTCAGCGCGCAAAGCACCGCATATCCGTCGGCCAGGGGATCCCCGGACAGCTCCGCGAACAGGATCCGGGCCTGGTCGTACATTCCGTTTTCATAGAGGCGGACCGCCTGGCGGTAGGTCCTGGCGCTGCCGGCCGGCTGAGCCGTCAGGCCCGCAGTGGAGATCGTGACCGCAAGCAGGGTGGCCACAAGAGATTTCACGCTCATAAATTATTCTGTTTCCAAGTTGACAAATTTACTCATTTTTGCGCTATATTTGTAGGGTTCATCCAATTATTTTTAACCCTTCGGCATGGAAGAAAACAGCACCCCGATCATTTCCTTTTCCGGCGCGGATATCCTGGGCGGAGACAGCGTCGTCGTCTATGGCCTGGACATGCAGGTCTACCCCGGACAGGTCGTCTACATCGTCGGCAAGGTCGGCAGCGGCAAGACCTCCATCTTCCGGACCATCACGGCCGAGAACCCGCTGGGGCGGGGCGAAGGCCGGGTCTGCGGATACGACCTGACCTCCCTGCGCGCAAAAGACGTGCCCATGCTGCGCCGCCGGATCGGCGTGGTCTTCCAGGATTTCCAGCTGCTGATGGACCGCAGCGTGGAGGACAACCTCTCGTTCGTGCTCAGGGCCACCGGCTGGAAGGACACGGCCGCCATCGCCAAGCGGATCACGGAGGTGCTCGACGCCGTGGGGATGCACACCAAGGCCCACAAGATGCCCCACCAGCTGTCCGGCGGCGAGCAGCAGCGCATCGCCATTGCCCGCGCCATCCTCAACAGCCCCGAGGTCATCCTCGCGGACGAGCCCACCGGCAACCTCGACGAGGAGACGGCCGAAGGCATCCTCCAGCTGCTGCAGCAGATCAACCGCGAGAAGGGTACGGCCATCGTGATGGTCACGCACAACCGCTCCATCTGCACCCGCTATCCGGGCCGCATCTTCGAAACCCGCGACGAGACCTGCCAGGAGATCGCCCTATGACCCTGAAGCAGCGCTACGAGGGCATCCTCGGCTATTTCCGGGACAACGTCCCCATCGCGGAGTCGGAGCTGCACTTCGCCTCCCCCTACCAGCTGCTGGTGGCTACGATCCTCTCGGCCCAGTGCACCGACAAGCGGGTCAACCTGACCACGCCCGCCCTCTTCTCCGCCTACCCCACCCCGCAGGCCCTCGCCGAAGCCTCCTTCGACGACGTGCTGGAGCTCATCCGCTCCATCTCCTACCCCAACAGCAAGGCCCGCCACCTGATCGGGATGGCGCAGAAACTGGTCGCGGACTTCGGCGGGGAGGTCCCCTCGGACATCGACGCGCTGATGGGCCTGCCCGGCGTGGGCCGCAAGACGGCCAATGTCGTCGCCTCCATCACCTGGCGGCAGCCCGTGATCGCCGTGGACACGCACGTCTTCCGCGTCTCGCGGCGCCTGGGGCTCTCGCGCGGCACGACGCCCCGCGCGGTCGAGCTCGACCTCGAGAAGCACATTCCCGAGGATCTCCGCCCCATCGCCCACCACTGGCTGATCCTGCACGGCCGCTACATCTGCACGGCCCAGAAACCAAAATGCGCGAGCTGTCCGCTCGCGCAATGGTGTAAGGATTTCGCTTCGCGCTGACCCTATTTCTTGAACAGGCCGCCGAGGATGGAGGTGGCGGCGCCGAGGATGCCGGCGCCCGCGCTCTTCTTCTGGCCGCCGCCGGTCAGGGTCAGGATGATATCGTTAAGGTCGACATCGCCGTCGCCGTCGCGGTCCTGGATGATGCCGGACAGGCCGCCCATCACCTTGGGGATGATGCCGGTCAGGACGGAACCGAGGGCTGCGCCGACGCCGAGTTTCTTCAGGACGTTGTTGTTGAAGATGTTGCCCGCCAGGGCGGTCACCGGGCTGGCAGCAGCCTGGGTCTTGCCGGTCAGCAGGTTCTTGATGAGGTCCACGCCGCCCGGCTGGGTGGCCGTCTGGGTGAGGCTTCCGAGCACGGAAGAGGAAAGTCCGTTGAGAACCTGGTTCTGGATGTCAGACGGGATCTGGACACCGCCGGCAGCGGACTTGACTGCCTGGGAGATAAGATCGGAGATGGATGCCATAATATTGGTTTTAAAAGGTTAATTGCAGAACTGCTTCTTGAGCGCCGCGATCTTCTCGTCCGCATCCGCGCCCTTGGCGCCGAAGTAGAACTTGATCTTGGGCTCGGTGCCGGACGGACGCACGGACACGACATCGCCCGCCTCGTCGAAATACTGCAGCACGTTGGAGGACGGCTGGCCGGTCAGGCCGGGCTCGAGATAGTCCACCACCTTGGTGACAGGTGAGCCGGCGAGCTCCTTGGGAGGATTGGCGCGCAGGTCGACCATCATCTGCTGGATCTCACGGGCGCCGGAGATGCCCTTGCGGACCACGGACACGAGGCCTTCCTTGCGGTAGCCGTACTCGCGGTAGATCCGCTGCATGAGCTGGTACAGGGACAGGCCCTGCTCGGCGGCCCAGGCGGCGCACTCGGCCACCATCATCGCGGCCACCTGCGCATCCTTGTCGCGGACGAACTCGCCGACGTTGAAGCCGTAGCTCTCCTCGCCGCCGCAGATGAATTCGCCACCCTCCGCCTCCTGACGCTTGACCACGTCGGCGATGTACTTGAAGCCCGTCAGGACGTTGTACACCGGGACGTTGAAGCTCTTGCAGATGTCGGTGATGAGCTCGGTGGTGACGATGGTCTTGACGACATACTTGCCTTCGCCCAGCTTGTGAAGGTCGTTCCAGCGGCTGAGGATGTAGTAGGTCAGCATCGCGGCCGTCTGGTTGCCGTTGAAGAGGACCATCTTGCCGTCGTTGTCGCGCACGGCGATGCCGAGGCGGTCGGCGTCGGGGTCGGACCCCATGACGATGTCGGCGCCCGTCTCGTCGGCCTTCTCGAGGGCCATCTTGAGGGCGGCCGGCTCCTCGGGATTCGGGGAGATGACGGTCGGGAAATTGCCGTCGGAGATGTCCTGGTCAGGCACGTGGATGATATTCTTGAAGCCCTTGCGGCGCAGGATCTCCGGGATCAAGCGCACGCCGCAGCCGTGCAGCGGGGTGTAGACGATCTTGAGGTCGCCGTGCTTCTCGCAGAGCTCCGGGCTGAGGCTCAGGGACAGCAGGTCGCGCAGGTAGCACTCGTCCACCTCGGCGCCCATCGCCTCGATGCCGCCGCAGCGCAGGCCGGCCTCGAACTTGACCATCGACGGGTCTGTGATCTTGGCCACCTCGGCCACGATCTCCTTGTCCACCGGGGAGGTCACCTGTCCGCCGTCGGACCAGCTAACCTTGTAGCCGTTGTATTCCTTGGGGTTGTGGGAAGCGGTGATCATCACGCCGGCCACGGCGCCCTTGAGGCGCACGGCGTAGCTCATCTCGGGCGTCGGGCGGATGTTGTCGAAGATGTAGACATGGATGCCGTTGGCGGAGAGGACGTCGGCGGTGATGCGGGCGAACTCCTTGCTATGGTTGCGCGAGTCGTAGGAGATGCAGACCTTGGGGTCGTCTCCTTCGTAGTGCGAGAGGATATAGTTGGCGAGGCCCTGGGTGGCCATGCCGACCGTGTAGCGGTTCATGCGGTTGGTCCCCACGCCCATGATGCCGCGCAGGCCGCCGGTACCGAACTCGAGGTTCTTGTAGAACGCGTCCTCGAATCCGGCGGGGTCGTTGTTGCGGAGCTGGATGATCTTGATCTTGGTCTCCTGGTCGAAGTCGCCGTCAAGCCACTGCTGGGCTTTGAGTTCAAATTCTTTCATCACTGGTTATGTTTTATTGTTATCGTGTGCGTACAAATCAGTCAAATATAAGAAAAAATCCGGGAATGTGTTATTTTTGTCCTGATGAAACGGAGTTTTGCGGATATTTTGCAAGGTTTGGACGATGGCCGGGCGCGGAAAGTCGCCCGGAAACTCCCGTCCTGGGCCGCCGCGGACGCGGAGATCCCTTCCGCCCTCTCCCTGGAGCAATGTTCGTCCGAGGCCACGGCCCGCTACAAGGCGGGCCTTGCCGGAGATGCTATCGTTTCCACTCAGCGCAGCGGCCCCCTGCCCCTGGAGATTGCTGATTTGAGCGAAGCGAAGGCGCCGTCAAGCGCCGCAACGGAGTGTCAGCGAGACTTCCCGGAGGAAGTCGAAGCAACGGAGTTGCCCGACGAAGTCGGCAATGCCCCCTCCATAGGGGGCTCCGCGAAGCGGTGGGGGTTTGAAAACCAAAGGTCGAGGATTGTCATCCTCGACCTGACCGGAGGGCTGGGAGTGGATAGCTGGGCGTTCTCGCAGGTGGCGGGGAAGGTGGTGTATTTCGAGCGGAGCGAGGAGCTGGCTGCGGCGGCGGGGCGCAATTTCGCGCGCCTGGGCGCCGGCCCCATCGAAGTGCGCTGCGAGACCGTCACGCCGGAGACGGAGCTGCCGGAGGCGGACCTGATCTACGCCGATCCGGCGCGCCGCGACGCCGCCGGGCGCAAGGTCTTCCTGCTCGAGGACTGCACCCCGGACATCCTCACCCTGCTCCCGCAGATGCTCCGCAAAGCTCCTGCCGTGCTGCTCAAGCTCTCCCCCATGGCCGACCTCGCGATGCTCGCCGGCCGCCTCTCCCCCTTCCTGCGGGAGATCCATGTCGTGGAACTCGACGGCGAAGTCAAGGAGTTGTTGTGTCTGCTAAACAGACACAACAACTCCCACCACCCCCTGCGCCCCCTCAAGGGGGATGGCACGCAGACCGCTGACGCTCGCGTGCAACCGATGCCGGCACAGAAAGAACTGGAGATTGCCGTCATCCGACTCGACGCCCTCCAGCCCGGGGCAGGCGACGCAGAGGCTTTCCGCTTCCGCCCGCAGCAGGAGCGCGAGGCCGTCCCGGCATACGCCGACGCCGTCCGGCCCGGCGACACCCTGCTGGTCCCGTCCCCCGCCCTGCTCAAGGCCGGGGCCTTCAACCTCCCCTGCGCACGCTGGGGGGTGCGCAAACTCGCCCCTTCCACCCATCTCTATCTGTTTCCCTCCCTGACAGGGGCGAAAACGCCCCCCAGCGCCCCCGGCAACCCAACTTCTCCGCTGCCAGGGGCGGAAACGCCCCCAGCGCCCTCGGCAACCCAATTTCTTCCCTGCCAGGGGCAAAAACGCCCCCCAGCGCCCCCGGCAACCCATTTTCTCCGCTGCCAGGGGCAAAAACAAGCCCCAGCGCCCCCGACAACCCAATTTCTCCGCTGCCAGGGGCAAAAACGGACCCCAGCGCCCTCGGCAACCCAATTTCTCCGCTGCCAGGGGCAAAAACGCCCCCCAGCGCCCCCGGCGGGTTTCCGGCAGAGGCCTCAGCATGGTTCAAGACCTACGGCATCCGGGAAGTGCTCCCCTTCGGGAACGCCTCGTTCAAGGAGCTGAAGCGCCGCTATCCCCGCGCGGAGGTCACGGCCCGCAACCTCCCGCTCTCCAGCGAAGAGCTCCGCAAGAAAATGGGCATCTCCCCGGGAGGAGACGCCCACATCTTCGCATGCAGGATCGCTGACGGCTCTGCCCTTCTGCTTGTCTGTCACCCCGCGGCATCCGGAGCGTAGCGACTCAGGGGAGCCCGAGGGGGAACGCCCCTCAATCCAACAACCACTTCTTCCAGAAGATCGCTTCGGCGGCGGCATCATGCTCGTGCTGCTTGCCGCGGTAGCCGTGCATGCCGTCGGGATAGATCCGCAGCTCGAACTGGTAGCCGGCCTGCTCGAGGGCGTCGACCAGCTGCAGGGTGTTCTGGAAATGGACGTTGTCGTCGCCGGTGCCGTGCGTGAGACACAGCGCGCCCGGCAGCGGTTTGGGACCGTCGCCCTCGAACACGCGGGGCACCCAGGTCATCACCGAAGCGGTCGCATACCCCTCGGGGTTGGCCTGCGGCGTGTCCATGAAGCGCTCGGTATAGTGCGAGTCGTAGAGATGCCAGTCATACACGCCGCCGCCCGCGATGCCGCAGCGGAAATACTGCGGGAAGCGCAGCACCAGCATCGAGGTCGTCGTGCCGCCGAACGAGAATCCGTTCACCCCGATCCGGGAGCCGTCCACGTAGGGCAGCGACTGGAGCCATTTCGCCCAGGCCACGTAGTCCTGCAGCTCGATCACCGTCATCTGGCGGAACGCCTGGTCCATGCCGCGCCGGCCGTTCTCGCCCGAGGAGCGGGGATCCACGGCGATGTGGATCACGCCGTTCTCGTAGCACCAGCGGTCGCCGGCGCCCCAGCTGTCGCGCACATAGGGCGTGCCCGGGCCGCCGTACACCAGCATGATGACGGGATATTTGCGGGAAGGGTCGAAGTCTTTGGGCAGCGACATCGCGCCGTAGAGTTCGAACCCGTCGTTCTCGATCGTGACGATCTGCGGCGGGGTCATGGCATTCGCGGCGGGAGCGGCGCCCATCCGGGCCATCCGCTCGTCCTGGACTTCCTTGACGGCATACTTGTCCGTGCGGCCCTCGACGCTCTTCATGGGCGTCCGGCCGTTGGACAGCATCGCCCGGAAGGTCTTGCCGTCCTCCGCGATCCGCACGCCGGCGGCGTTGAGTTCCGGATCGGTCAGGGCGGTGATCCGGCCCTTCTTGTCCAGGCGGTACAGGGTCACGTGCAGGCGGTTGTCCCGCTTGGCCGTGAACCAGATGTCACCCTTCTTCTCGTCGACCTTCAGCAGGCTGATGTCCCAGTTCTCCCCTTCGCTCAGGCGCTTCAGCGTGCCGTCATAGCCCAGGAAGTAGATCTGCTCCCAGCCCGTCTCGAAGTTGCGGGCCATGTACAGGCCCTTGTCCGTGAAGATCATCCCCGTGATCCACTCGACCCAGGTCGGGTATTCCTCGTGGTAGACGTGCCGCTTGGCGCCGTCCGCGACGCTCACGGCGTACAGGTCCAGGGTATTCTGGCGGCGCGGCTCGCGCGACACATACAGCTCGCGCGAATCCTTGCCCCAGAAAGGCGTGCCGAAATACTGCTCCGGCGAGTCGTCGAAGTCGGCCCAGACCGGCTGCGCGCCGCGCCGGGCCTCGATGATGCCGATCCGCACGGACGGGTTGGCCTCCCCCGCCTTGGGGTAGCGCGTCTGATGCAGGGTGCCGTCCTGGCCGAACGGCGAGTAGATCGGGAACATCGGCACCTGCGAGTTGTCGAAGCGGTAGAATCCCAGCCGCTTGGAGTCGGGGCTCCACCAGAAGGCCTTGTAGCGGGATGCACGGCCGAAGATCTCCTCGTAGTAGACCCACGAGGCATAGCCGTTGAGGATGAGTTCCGACCCGTCGAAGGTCAAACGCGTCTCGACGGAATCCGGCAGCGAGCGCACCCACAGGTCGTTGGCGCGCGTGAAGGCTTCCATCGTCCCGTCCGGAGACGGGGTCACATTGAGGTCCTGGGCCTGCAGGCCGGCGAGGGCCAGGCAGCAGAGGATCCAAACGGTCAATAATCGTTTCATATGAAGAATTGGTCCTTGAAATTGACAAGATATACTTTCTGCACGGCGCGCGTCAGCGCCGTATAGAGCCACTTGAGGTCGTCGAGGGTCTGCTCGTCCTGCCAGAAGGGGCAGTCGATGAACACGCAGTCCCACTGGCCGCCCTGCGACTTGTGGCAGGTGATCGCCTCGGCGTACTTGAGCTGGAGGGCGTTGAAATACGGGTCCTCGCGTACCGCCTCCCAGATCTTCTTCTTCGTGCCGCGGTCGGCGTAGTCCGCGCTGACGCCCTGGTAGAGGGCGTTCTGCTGGTCATAGGTCAGCGAGGCGGATTCGGATTCGAGGGTATCGAGGCAGACCTTGGCGGTCAGCTCCACGTCGTCGTAGTCGGGGAAACTCAGCGTCGCGTCCGCGAAATGCAGCCCGTAGCGGTCTTCGTAGCCGCCGATGCGCACAAGCTTGGCGATGTCGCCGTTGGCGATATAATCCATCCCGGGCACGTCCTCGACGAACTGGTAGCAGTTCTTGACGATCATCAGGGCGTCCCCGCGTACCAGGCGCTCCTCCTTGTACTGGACCGTGGAGCGGACCCCGAGGTTGTAGCGGATCGCCCGCTTGTTGGAGCGGCACAGGATCACGGTGCCGTCCTCGCCGTAGCGCCCGTAGGCGTCCGAGAGGGTCTCGATCAGTTCGCCCCCGCCGATGCGCACGACGTCGTCCGCGCCGCGCAGGTCCAGCTTCCAGTCGGAGAAGGTCTCGTCGCCGTAGCTCCCGGCAATCATCTCCCGCAGGTGCGTGGCGTTCCGCAGGATGCCGGACTCGGCGGCCTGGCGGACGACCGAGGTCAGCTCGCTGTAGCGCACCCCGCCGAACCCGTCCATGAAGGACTTCGACAAGGCGGGCGAAGCGTCCAGCCCGACGGGCGGCAGCTGCGCCGCGTCGCCGATCAGGATCAGCCGGCA
>Ga0310697_10001249_pt1 | contig 30758 bp, 26 predicted proteins | sample 172DNAGHGlowgp2_FD_203883 | JGI IMG/M metagenome (GOLD analysis project Ga0310697, IMG submission 203883) | Sheep rumen microbial communities from Palmerston North, Manawatu-Wanganui, New Zealand - 1728 DNA GHGlow gp2 (v2) (version 2) | ecosystem: Host-associated > Mammals > Digestive system >... | reverse complement strand
AGGCTGGTGTGGGGCTGGTTTGGTTGGGCGGAATCGGGAACTGCCCAACTCTCAATTCTCAATTCCCTCTATCCCCTCTATCATATCTATCCCCCGGCCACCGCCCAATTCTCAATTCTCAATTCTCAATTCTCTATCCCCTCTATCAATTCTATTTCACTTTTCAATTTTCACTTTTCAATTCCCTCTATCCCCTCTATCCCCCCCTCCCGTCAAAAGTTGAATATTCAACTTTTTTTTCAATATTATTTTCATTTTTAATTCCATCGTTTTTTTTAATATTATATTTTTAACTATTTTCAACTACAACAATATCAAACCCATAACTATTTCTCAAGATATAGTTGCTCTTAAATATTTTTTCGTATGCGGAAAAAGTAGTATTTTTGCAATGAGAAATAAGTATTATACATGGAAGCAATCTTAAATTTTATCGGTGAACGTTGGCCCACCCTGCTTATCATTATTGCAGTGGGCTATATCGTGTACTTTGTTACAAAAAAAATCGTGAAAACCGATGCAAGAATAAAAGACCTGGAAGACTCACGTGCCAAAACATCCGATCTTCCATGCGATACTCACACCTCCTCCATCAACAGCCACAACTCCAGATTCGACAACATTGACACTAAACTATCCAGCATCCAAGAAACACTCACCATCATCTGTACTCACCTTATCGATAAGGATTCCAAAGCTGCAAAACTCTTTTCTCAAAAAGCCAGTCCCAGAAAACTAAATGAAGAAGGACAGCGTATCTTCAACGAATACAACGGAACATCATTCCTGCAGAACAACGAAGATTTGCTGCTCAATGCCATACAGGAGAAAAAACCCACAACGGCTTTAGATGTTGAGAAGGGTGCCCTCGAAGTCCTGTATGAAAATGTCAACAACACCATCTTCAACGATATAAAGGTAAAACTATATAACAGTCCCTCCATCACCGTCTCCATCAACGGAAAAGAAGAACCGTACACCCTTACCATGAACGACATCTGTTTCATCTTCAGTATAGCTTTGCGTGACCTCTATCTCGAAAAACATCCTGAAGTAATAGTAGAATAGTAAAAACAATTTCCGTTAACCCCCTAAAGCACCCGCCCTCCTCAGGTGCTTTTTTTTTCTTCCACCTATCTCCTGGCGCAATCCCTCCCGGGCGCATGGCTTGTGTGCCGGCTGGTTCGGTTGGGCGGGAATGGGATTGCGCCACCTCTCAAAACTCCACACTGCTGTTGTATATCTTCTCATTCAGCCCCGCGTCGAAATGGTCCGTGTAAATCTTCTGTATCGCCAAGCTGCTGTGGTCCGCGTGGTGCTGCACCGTCAGCGGATCCATCCCGGCATGCAGCAAGTCCGTTATCCCCGTATCGCGTAGGCTGTACAGCTGCATCTCCTTGGGCAGCCCCGTCGCCCTCCGCATCCGCTCCCAGCTCTTCTGGAAATACGACTTATTCACCGGCAGCCTGTCAGGGCACAGCTCTTCATTCTTCCCAAACAGATACAGCTCTCCGTTGCTGTACTCCCTCTTGATGGGCGTGAGCAGCCGCACCAGTTCCGGCGTGAGGGTGGCATAACGCTCATGGTGGTTCTTTGCGTTCTCGGCTGGAATCACGATATAATGCCCTGCCAGGTTCACATGCTTCAGCTGCACCCGCAGAATCTCTGCCGGGCGTATCGCCGACGAATACACCAGCTGGCACACGATATTCATCGCCGGGCGCACCTCGGCATAGTGGGCCGCTATCTTCTTCCGTGCCTCAGGCGGAACCAGTATTCTAATCTTCTTCTCCTTCTTCAGCGTCTTGATGCCTGCAAACGGATTCTCCTTCGCATAGCAATGTTCCATCGCCCATTGGAAAAAAGCCTTCATCACCTTCAGTGTATTGTTGTACGACCGGTGACGGTTCCCCAACGCCATCACGTCGTCCATATACCTCACAGCCTCCGGGTGCAGGAACGTCCCGCTATACTTCTGTGCGTGGCCGTTATCCTCGCACCATCGCAGCCATATATCCGTCACCGAGCCGTACTGCACCAATGTCGTCTGGCGGCATCCCTCAGCCTCCTTGGCCGACAGGAACCGTTCGCGGAGGACAGTCAGCGGAGTGTACAGTCTGCTATCCTCTGCCTGGTGCAGTGGCGACCATCCGCCCCTCAGCTTGGCGTTCAAGTTATCCGCCACCTGTTGGGCGGCCAGCATCTTCTTCTGTTTAGTTGGATATCTATGGACAAGTCTGGACAACTTAATCCGTTTTTTCAAAAATTTTTCTGTCTCAGGGTCAAGCACATAATACTCCACCACATACCCTATAGAGGGGTAATTCTTCACCACTGCGGGTAGGAAATTCTGTATTTTATAAAGGTGACTTTCGGGCATTTTTTTTTCTTGGCATTTTGGCCGGAGCCATTGCCTAAGAAAAAAATCGTTCTGTTCCAAATCAGTTCCGATTTTTTCTCAAAAATCGTCGCAACTCTCTCTGTTGCAGTATTTGTGACCCCGGCGGGATTCAAACCCACGACTTTCGGAACCGGAATCCGACGTTCTATTCAGCTGAACTACGGGGCCTGGTGGATAAAAACCGGCTTTAATAACTATCTTTTTGCCGTATTATTGTGTGCCGGCATAATTTTTTTTTGACTTTTTCTATACTATAGTGGACAACAGCCTACATTACAGGGTAGTGCATGTTGGCATCTGTTATCTTTTCCAGCACCTCGCGCAGGAATTTGGCCGACTCCCACTTGGCCATGGGGAGGTCGTGCAGCAGATAGTTGCCGCAGTCCTTAGGAGCCGCGCCCGGCACTTCGCCCTCATATTCTGCCACAAAGCGGAAGGTGTCTTTCATTAACTCCACAATATCCTCAGGCTGGAGGTCGCCTCGCATGAGGAGGTAGTTGCCGGTGAGACAGCCCATGGGTCCCCAATAGATGATGCGATCCGACCACTGGGGGTTGTTACGAAGGTATGTGGCTGCAAGGTGTTCAATGGTGTGGATGGCCCCTTGCCCGAGCACTGGCTCACGGTTGGGTTCTTTCATCCGTATGTCGAAGGTGGTAACCACTTCGCCTCCAACCTGATCTTTGCGCGAGACATAGATTCCGCGGAGCAGGTGGATATGGTCTATTGTAAAGCTGGGTATTGTCTTCATTTTTAACTATAGTTCTTTATATCGTTCATATTTCCAAACCAAGTCGCTGTCGCTTAGGATCAGCGTGTCGTTTCGGTATTCTATTTGTCCTCTAAAATAGACTGATGTGTCCTGCAGCATGGTGATTGTGTCGTCCTCGATGGAGTATGTACACCACAGGGAGGGGTCTACCCAGAACACCGAGTCGTTTTCCATGAAACACAGTATACTATTGCCAGTTTCGGGGTGGGTTCCCCAGCATCCCTGCAGGGAATCATAAGGGAAATCCACATGACGGGAGGTAGCCGATTCTGGCGTGTGCTCATCAATATTTTTTGTACCCCTTTCCCTTTGCCCACAACCCGCGCACAAGAGCAATCCGAGCATCAGTACACAGCATTTCATAATGGTATTCATAGTTGTGTCGGCAGGCTGCAGAGGTACTTTTTCATGAAAAGGAAAGACCGCTCACCCATGGAGGCAAGGAAGTCGTCCCATTGTTGCTGGTGGTTGTCGGTGTTGCCAGGGGTGTCGCTGATAATTCTGATGCTCATGAATGGGATGCCGAGGATACGGCAGGACTGGGCAATGGCGGCAGACTCCATTTCGCAGGCCAGGCCGTCGGGGAAGCGGCTCTTGATGCGCGACAAAGCCACACGGTCGGTAATAAACTGGTCACCGGTGCATATCAGGCCTTTTTTGACCCGCATGGCGTCCTGGTTGGCAATGGCGGTCGCACATTCCAACAGGGCAGGATGGGCTGCGAAGCGCGCAGGCATGCCCTGCACCTGGCCGTAGGCGTTGCCCATGCCACACCATACATCATGGTAAACCGTTTCGCTGCCAATCACTACATCCATCACTTCAAGGCCATCGTCTATTCCCCCTGCCAATCCGGTACTTAGGATGCAGTCGGGTCGGTGTTCTTGCACCAACTGGGTGGTGCCCACAGCTGCATTCACCTTGCCAATGCCGCATTGCCACAGGACTATCTCGTTCCCGCCAATGGTTCCTTGGGGTTTGCCTCCAAGCACATCGAGCATGCGGCGGTACTCGACATCCATTGCAATAATTATGCCTATTTTCATGTTTACTATTATATCATATTATGCTGAGGCTGTGTGGGCATATAAGCCTCCATCACACCGCTTGCAGAATGCAAAAATAGGATTTTTTTCTTAATAAACAGAAGCTGGCAAAATTTTTATAGCATATTAGCGTTACTCATTTAATAATTTTACAACATGAAAAGGCGTTTTCTTATACTACTCTCCACCATATTCGCCCTTGCTGCCATCGGATTGGTTATCATTCAAATATCTCAAACCAAACGGTCGGCCAAGATGAGCGACAACCTTTTTAACATCAGCGTCAACAATGCAATAGACGAGGTTTTTAGCCAGTTGGAGCAGATGAAAGTGGAGGACTATGTGTCGCAAAAGGAGCGTTACCGCCTGCTACGCTATCGCCGGATAGATGATATGAACGAGAAGATGCAGGACATCATTCGGCAAAACAGCGACCTTTTCTACGATGAGAAACGTATCGACTTTGGGGTTTCTACACAGGACAGTGCCTTCCCCCTTCCCAAAGCACACCTTACTCCCACTGAGGAAAACAGCATCACGCAGTACAACACGCTCCTCAATGCACGCAATAGGCTGATGAGTAGTGTCGACGACGACGCCTATGCCAAGATGGGTTCTATTGGAATCACCAGTGCCATCGAAACATCTCAGTTTAATTTCCCCCTGCTCGATTCCCTTATTCGCGAAGAGCTTATTATCAATGGCGTAGACCTTGCACCATCCATTGGGGTATTGCTTTCTGATGCCGACAGTCTGCTATACTGCAGCGAGGGTGCCAATCCGAACGACCTCCGCAATACTGCATTCAAGTTCACCTTTAACCCTCAAGGCATTGCGTCAAACGAGAGTCTTTATCTTTTGCTTTCCTTCCCCCCCTCCCCTATCATTCTCAGCAGCGACACAAACCTCTACACCGTCATCAGCATCTGTATGATAGTGCTCATCTCGGCTCTTTTCGTCTTTTCCATCCGCACCATCCTTGCCCAACACAAGCTCGACGAAATGAAAACTGATTTCATCAACAACATGACTCATGAAATCAAGACACCTATCGCCACTATCGGTCTCGCATGTGAGATGCTCAAAGACGAAAGCGTCACCAGCGACCTCCCTACACGACGCAACTTCGTCAACATCATCAGCGATGAGAACCGCCGCATGCGTATCCTTATTGAGACATTGCTACAGAGTGCCAAGATGTCGGGTAAGAAATTTTCTATCCAGCCAAAAGAGATAGATTTGAACAGCATCGTCAACGAGTCAATCCAAAGTTTCCAACTCACCATCGAAAACCGACAGGGCAGTCTAACCACCCACTTCGGTGCCATCGACGGGCTGCTCTATGCCGACGAGCTTCACATTTCCAATTTGGTACACAACCTTATCGACAATGCCATAAAATACTCTGAACAGCAACCTCACATCACCGTCACCACGCATTCCGAAGGTGGGTATGCCATCCTCCAGATTGCAGATAACGGCATTGGCATTTCAAAAGAAGACCAGAAACACATATTCGAGAAATTCTATCGTGTTTCAACAGGCAACATCCACAATGTAAAGGGATTTGGCATAGGGCTAAACTATGTTTCACAGGTGGTGGCGCTCCACAAGGGCAAGATAGCCGTAGCCAGCGAGCCTGGCCAAGGCTCCACATTCACCATATCCCTGCCCTTGGCATAGAGCATCCTGTTCCTCGCTCCAATCGCACTCTTCTTTCTCCCATAATTGCTTCATCTCCAAAGGTTATATCAATTAGGGTGGCTATGCGTCACTCCACATGAACTCTGACAGTAATGGCAACTATATCCATTTGCGTAACTACAAACGAACATCCCTTTTGGGAACAGTAGCCTGTAAAAAGCGTTCCCACCATTTATTATACAACAACAGCCAAATCGGGTGGCATTGGATAGGCCTCGTTATTTCCAGCCGCTTGCCACAGCACTGACACCCTTACCACTTTTTTAATCTTTGTCATTGAGTATGTGCTCAATCCTCTCCATCACCATATCCGGTTCAATCTGCCGCATGCATGGGTAGTCTATTTTGCGGCAAGGCTTGTTACCATATTTGGAGCAAGGACGGCACTCCATATCGCATTGCACCGCCCACGAAGGGTTCTGCCGCCAACCATAAAAACCGCTGGAGGGATGTGTTGCGCCCCATATACTCACTACGGGTACCCCCATGCAGGAGGCAAAGTGCATATTGGCAGAATCCATACTTACCATCACGTCCAACAATTCAATCCGTTTCAGCTCCTCTTCAAAGCTGTAGCGGCCTGCCAACGATTCAACACCAGCATAGTGATTAGCCCACGACTCCAATACTGGGGCTTCTGCCCTGCTGCCAAACAGCGACACACTATAGCCCCTTTCCGAAAGACATTTCACCAACCGCTCCATCTTCTCAAGTGGCCATACCTTACCTGTATGCTGGGCAAATGGAGCCACCCCAATTATGGGAGGATGGTTGCCTGTAGCTTTCACTCCGCAGTAACCATCCTCTGTAGCCCCGCCTTTCAATCCGCAAGATTCAAACACCCGGTCGTATCGTTTCCACGATGGAATTAAATGTCGCGTATGTTTCCGTATATGCCGCACCCTCACACCATGCCAACGAAACATAAAGTCCATCGCAATCGTACGAATAACCCAGTGCATATCGGCCACCATGTCGGGCTTTAGAGCTGATAGCTGGTCATACAACTCACGTGGTTTCTGTTTTTTCTCGGTGGGAATGTACTGCACATTCTCCATTCCCCGAAACAGGGGTTCAAGGCGTGGCGGTCCTGCCACCAAAAACAGGACATCCCGGTTTGCAGCAGCCCGTTGGCGAACGACTGGCTCTAAAATAGCCACGTCACCAAAAGCTGAAAGGCGTACAACCAGCAACCGTTTGCAAAAGTTCTTGCTGCTCACTTTCTGTTGTAAAGCATCGGGTTAAGCATCGGGTCGTTATACATCTTCATTTGGCGGTAAAGCTTCATCCGTTTGGTCCCGGCCGACAGTTCCTGCAGCAAGTCATCTATTGCCTGCATCAGGTCCCCCTTTTGCTCGAGCAGCGTATTGTACTTGGCCTGGCATCGCTCGTGATGCTCAGGCGACACATCCTTTCGAGCCACCTCTATGCCGAAATGGTATATTTTCAACGCCAGGATAGAAAGACGGTCGATGGCCCAGGCTGGGGTTTCGGTATTGATTTTGGCTTCAGGCTTCACATCAACCGAAGCAAAATGCAACATATAGTAATCGTCTATTCTCTCCACCAAGTCGGTGCGACGTTGGTTGGAACGGTCTATCCACCTCTTCAGCCTCAAGGCTTCAACCGGGTCTACATCGTCTGGTCGTACCAAATCTTCCAGATGCCATTGAACCGTGTCAACATAGTTCTTTTCCCACAGCAAATGCTCAAACGAACCCTCTGCGTAGGGGTTGACGGTTGGTGCATCCACCGAATCTATCTTGTGATAGTCAATTATCTGCCTTTCAAACAGCGCAAATATATCCTTCGTTTCCATATTGCAAAAATACACTTTTTTTTTAACATACTGCTACTTCCTTCGCCCCAAATCATACAACTTCGCTCAAATACCCATATACTCCCATTCCGACATTAAAAAGGGACTGCACAAGCAGCCCCTTCTACAAAAATATAAAACCATAAAAAGAGTTTCATCATACATCCCTCACCAGTCGCACCGCGCGGCCAAAATGGCGATAGGCATAACTATTGGCCACCACCTTGGTATGGGTGAAGTGGAGACCTATGGCTGTGCTTGGCCGCTGCGCAGTCGATGACCAGTAGTTGCCCATCGTACCGCCATAGGCAGCGCCTTCCACAGTCTTAACGTTGCGATAGCCGGCAGCAGGCAGGAACACCACTCCGGTGGCCTCCAGCTCTTTCCACATTGCAACAGTAAAATAGTTGTTGTATTCAAACTGCTGCGTCCAGGCTGGTGCCAGTCCGGGTTTAAACTTAATGTTGGTGTCGGCGGGTGGTGTCCAGTTGTCTGGCAGCAGGAACATGCCATGGGCGGTCTCTATAGACCCCACACCCATCTTCTGGTGGGCATTGGGGCGGCCGTTAATCAAATAATCCCACTCTTCGGCCGTGAGTACTCGCCATGCGCCGGCCTGCATCCCACCATTCATAATGACGTTATTGCGTCCCCAGTCTGCATTCAGGCAGTTGCCCGTAAGGTTGTTTGCCGGGTCGCCGCCGGGCCAGTAGTCGTTGTCGCGTATGCTGAACGAATAGGGCTGATAGGCCACCGCTCCGCTCGACCATCCACTCGTACCCCACCCAAAGAGGTCTATGGCATTGGTATTGGTCGCACCGATCGTCGAATTGGCATTACCTATTATCGAATACTGCTCATCAGCAAAGTTCCATACTCCGGTACCAGCTGTTGGATTGACAACTTGATACTGCAGGTTCCCTTGAGAAAAACGTACTTTTTTCTCAGGACTGACTGAGAATTCGCCATTCAGCACCCCGTTGCTCACCGCCACCAGTGCCGGGTCTTCCTTCTGGCAAGAAACCAATGTGGCGGCAGCGGCAAGAAACATCACGAGTGTTCTTATAGTCCTTTTCATCTAAACCGTTTTAATTTCTAATTTGAATTGCAAAAATACACTTTTTTTCCAACATACAAACTTTTTTACTCAAAAAAAGGTCACCCTTGCTTTCTCCTGCCTATTTCCCAAACACCTTGGCGGCCTCGTCCATCTTTTGCGGCACATCTACACCAAATGGGCAGCGGCTCATACAACTGCCACAGTGTGTACACTCCGATGCGTGATGCGACAGGGCGTCATACTGGGCCTGCAACTCTGGGGTAACACCGTCACGCTGTGCCTTATCCAACAATTCGTTGACCTTGGCTATAGGAATACCCTGTGGACACGGCGAGCAATGGTTGCAGTACGTACACTGCCCCCCTTTGTCTGCCTTGGCCGGCTGCATCACGGCGGTATAGTCCTTCTCGGCCTCTGTGGCATGCAGATAGTGCAGGTCGGTTTTCAACTCTTCCAAGTTGTCCACCCCAAGTATACAAGTCGAAATGCACGGCTTGGCCAGGCAATAGGCAATGCACTGCTCCGGGGTAAAGGCAACCCCAAGGGGCGATGCCTGCGCGTCGAGCAGCCGTCCGCCGCCTCCAAAAGCCTTCATCACCGTCACCCCGATATGGTGCGATGCGCAGTAGTCATAAAACTCCACACGCACGGGGTCAATACCAGCCTGCAGATTCTCCATCGCTCCCTCTTCCCACGGAATCGCTCCGCCCCGCAACCGGTCGAATGCCGGGTTCAGCGAGAACATTATCACCTCTATCCATCCGCTCTTGGCTGCCATCAGTGCCACCTCGGCATTGTGGCTGCTCACACCGATATGTTTAATCTTGCCCTCTTTCTTCAACTGGAACACATAGTCAAGGTAGGGGCTGCCCTCCAATTCATTCCACTCCTCGGGACTGTCGGTAATGTGAATCATGCCCACCTCTATGTGGTCCGTACCCAAACGTTGCAACAAGTCCTCAAACCCCTGCTTCGTCTCCTCCAAGTCGCGGGTTCGTGTATGCTGCCCGTTTTTAAATATAGTGCCGATATGGCCTTGAATAATCATGCGGTCGCGGCGTCCTTTCAGGGCTGCTCCGATATTCGAGCGTGTCACCGGGTTGGCGTCATAGATGTCTATGTAATTCATGCCGCTGTCCAGCGCCATGTCCATCAACGCTATCGAGCCGGCCGAATCCAACTTCTCAAATCCACCGCAGCCAATACTGATTTCACTCACCTCCAGCCCCGTGTTTCCCAAAGGACGATAGGTCATCGAATTCTGGGGTGTACGACTACATCCCACCGTCAGCACCAATGCCGACACAAAAAAAAGATATGCCTTCTTCATACAGATATGATTTTCCACTTATAACGCAAATCAATCCTCATTATTGCCCCCCTCATACAAAATAATTGGATTTTACTTCATTTTCCAGAAAAACAGCCATTAAATGGGTTCAGCCAAAACTCATTCAACCAAACAGCCTCTGCTGCCTTGCTCAGCCCTAAAGCATACAATTCTTGAAAACAAATCAATAAAAAACATATATATCAAAAAAAATTTGTATCTTTGCATTTCATTATGAAATAATAAACTATCAATACATCAATAAATTATAGTAAAAAAGATGAATATCTCACGCGAAAATTTAGGGGAATTGGACCTCTCAATCCGGATTGACATCACCGAGAGTGACTATGCCGAGAAGGTTGCAAAACAGTTAAAAGAATACCAGCATAAAGCCACCGTGCCCGGTTTCCGCAAAGGCATGGCCCCCATGGCTCTGATTCAGCGCATCTACAAATCGGCCATCGTTGCCGACGCCGTGCAGGATCTCTTGGGCGAATCCCTCTACAAATATCTCGACGACGAGAAACTCGACATCATCGGCTCTCCCCTCTCCAACGAGGAAAAGACTGGCACTCCCGACTTTGGAAAAGACAAAGACTTCACCTTCTACTTCGATGCCGCACTCTTCCCAGAAGTGAATATCGAATGGAATAAAATCGACACCAAACTCTGCTCCATCAAAACCACCGCCAAAGACATCGACACCCAAATCACCGACATCACCGAGCGCTACGGCAAGTTCGAGTCTCCCGAAACCGTGGTCGAAGGTGCCACCGTCTATGGCAAAGCCATCGAACTGACCAAAGAAGGTACCGACAAAGAAGGCGGCATCAGCACCTTCTGCTCTTTCAAACTCTCCGACATGAAAGACCCCGAAATCGCCGCCCTCTTCCTTGGCAAGAAAGCACAGGAATCTGTCGTCTTCAACCCCTCCAAAGCCTTCACCCCCACTCAAATCGAGAAAATCTTCCGTATTGAAAACTCCGAGGCCAAGAAATTCAAAAGCGACGTGCGCTTCGAACTGAGCGGATGCTCCCAAATCACCCCAGCCGAACTCAACCCCGATCTCTTCGAAAAAGTGTTCCCCGGCCAAGGCATCACCGAACTCGACAAATTCCGCAAAGCCATCTCCACCCAAATCGACAAAGCCAACGACGAGCAGTGCCAAATCCTCTTCGTCAACCAAGTGCGCAAACAGCTTCTCGACAACTTCTCCGCCACCATGCCCGAGGCTTTCCTCAAACGCTGGATCCTCTCGCGCAACGACAGCAAAGACGTCACTGCCGAAAGCATCGAGAAAAACTGGGCCGAAGTCTACGTCCCCTCGCTCAAATGGGAGTTCATCGACAATGCACTGAACAAAATCCAGTCCATCGAACCCACTCAGAACGAAATTGTCGATGCCATCAAAGACATCCTGCGCCGCTCCGGTTCCAAACAGGAAGGCGAAGACGATGCCAAATATGAGGAACGCCTCGAACAGTCTGCCCGCTCCATTGCCCAAGACCACAACAACGTGCGCCAGATTGTTGACAAACTGACCGTCGACAAGACCTTTGCGCTCTTCAAGGACAAAATCAATCCCGAAGTGGAGAAAATCACCGCCAAGGAATTTGGCGAACGCGCCAACCTCCAATAAACCCATCAAGGCTGCTACAGCCCACCACCAAAAAAGAGGACACCACCCAGTGTCCTCTTTTCCTTTTCCAGCCCTGCGGGCCACCACGGGCGGCCCTGCTTATTTCGGGGGAAAAAACAGGGTATTCCCCAACTACTCCACCATCAGCTTCTTGGTGGCCACGCCGTGGGGCAGGTAAATGGCAGTGATGTATGTGCCTTTGGGCAGCATGCTGACATCCACTATAGCCGATATGCCGTCGGCCTCCTGCTCCACCACCTTGCGCCCGTTCAGGTCATACACTGCTATGCGCTCCATCCTGTACGACGACAGCACATTCACCACCTCCCGTGCGGGATTGGGAACAAGGCGCGTAAAACGTCCCAGGTTGCCGGGGCTTTCCACACCCTCGCGTCGCTGCGGCGTAAACCGCCGGCCTTCCACCCACTCGCCCCAGCTGCTGTCGCAGGCGCACCACCCGCGCACAAACACCCGGTACTGAAGCCCCGTCTGCAGCCCCGTAAGGGTTGCCGTCGGCACGGTGGTATTCACCTCGAAGTAGTCCTCCCAGTCCATCCCCATTATCCCGTATCGCACTTCCCAGCGCTCGCTGTTGCTGGCGTCCCATATCAGGGTGGCGCTCGTGTCGTTACTTGATGCCACGCGCACATTCTCCACTGGCTGGCAGTGCTCTATCAGCGTGTCGAAATCCGGGTCGATAATGGGGAAAATCAGAAAGGATAGATAGCCATAACCAAAAAGACTGTCCGCATGTCGGATCCTTGGGACTGTGTCATTAGCCCACTCACTGTGACGAGTTATGTACAGTTTATTCGATGCAATCCTCTTCCATTCATGGTGCCGGTATTTCCGCCACATAACCGTATTTGTAGAATCCCGCAAGCCAAAACTCTTCACCATCCAGTACCGTGTCGGGCTGTGGTCAAACAGCCACATCCACATCCACGTCGGTTGATATCTTTCCCAAGCCGGTATCGTAACCCATCCAAAGCTGCCGTCGTTGTTCAGTGCCGTACCTGCCACCACAAACGAGTCCTCCACCACAACGGGCTTGTCAAACATCGCTTCATACAGCGATGCCACTGGGGCTGTGTCTATAACGAAATCAGATTCGTACAATGACCAAAAATCCAAGCCGTCCCAGAAATCTGAGTCCGGATTGCGACTCGAAAACGGATAATTATATTGAATCCACGGTTCATTTAGAACATATGCGGATATTTGTGGCGGCAAGACGATGTGATTGTGTGGCTGTTCTATGCGCCAGGGAGCCGAGATTAGGCTCATCATCCCGTCTGGGGTCGGCTTGTACAGTATCATCGAGTCTGTGATGCGGCTGTACCTCGACGTGTCTCTCGTGTTAAGTGTGGTGTATAACATCCGCAGGCTGTCGTTGTTGTCAAATTCACCCAATACCAACCTACGAAGAAAATATGGAATAGTTGTGTCCCTTGGGGTCTCCATCGTGGCGCACGCCGCTATGCCCATTATTTTTATGGGACGGTCGGTCACCATTTGGATGCCGTGTATAAAATTTCCAACATTATAAGTTTGAAGACCATACGTATTCCCCAGAACACTCATAGAAATTGCCCCCTCGTTAACCCTCTCTATCGAGTCGGTTCGGCAAAAGTCACGCCATTCCCCAAAATAAGAATCCTCTCTGTATACGCTGTATTGGTGAACACCTTCCTGCTGGTCCAGGTTTAGGCATGGAGGGGTAATATACGAATCCGGTAGCCTCCGGGGGGTGTCCCCGTAATGCTGCGCCCTGGCTACCCCCGACCCGCACAAAAGCACAACAGAAGTCAATAGACTGGCAACAAGTATTTTTTTCATAACAATGGGTTTTTATTTAGTTACACATAATGATACATTCCTCAGCCTCGATATTTTCAGGATAGATCACCTCATATACCAAGGGTAGCCATCCTATGGGAGGATTGTGATTGGTTAGTTCTTTTTCTGGCATGGTGGGCAGTCCGTCAACGAGGTTGGGAACGATGGTAGTGCAGGGACCCTCCTCTCCGCCCACCTGCCTTTGCCAAAAGATGTATTCCCGCAAGCCTGTGGCGTTGTAACCGCCAACCGTATATTGTGAGCCATTATCAACACACATACTGTATGGCCTCCAAACACCGGGAGCTGTAAAGGCAGTCTGGTACTCAGAAGATGCACTTATCGTCGACATGTTAAAATCCGTGACGGCATATTCATACACCCCCGCTGATGTCTCATGTTCATGAAGTACCCTATAGCTCTTGGATAGTGGATCGTAAGTCATATCGTTCATAGAGGGGGTTCCAGAGGAAGGAGTGAATAAAAAGGGATTATTATATAGTGACACCGCATATGCTGAAACCATACCTATGGGCATGGTTGAAATCAAAGGACTAAGGTCGTACGTGCGAAAAACAAGCGAGGTCGATATAAACATATTGTGAGACTGTAAATAGTTCATCGGTGGTGTAATAATCGAATGGTACCAGAGAAAATTGTTATCGCGTCTGTGTGCCGCCACTGTCACCATGTCACCGCCTACATGCACCATCAATGGAAAGGACCCGTTGAATGGCTCATTGCTTTCCGTATACAATGAGTCGTTATAAATCGATACGACTACGGTCTGGAAAAAATAACCGGGATAATACGGCATGGCAAACATATCGTATTTCGGAAAAGGATAGAGCATTATGCCATAGCCCCATTCAGTGGAAATAGCACCGCCCCTATCCGCGCATACATACACCACAAATTTGTCGGTTACAGCCATGTCGGTTATTTGATAGCGGAAGTTGTCATAATCCAGAAGAAGCGTTCTGTATTGCATGCCCGACAATGGGTCGCCGACAGCCTCGAAAGCAAGGTATACTCCACCGCTTCCGGGTCCGTATCCTGCAACGTTATAGATGGTGTCGTTCAAAAGATACACTTCTATATTGTCCAACGAAACCAGGTTGAGATTTATCAATGTCCTGTCTACATGGACGGGTCCTCCCAAATTACCAGTCTCTCCCATCTGGAAAAGGGTGTCGATATTGAACCATCCCAAAAAGCCGGAACCGAGGCTCACATCTTGTCCGCAAAAGAAAACATACCGGCCTATTATCTCAAAGTCCTTGACTACTGCATCCTGAAGCACCTCTATGTCGACGAACGTGGACATGTCCGTCTCAAGAAAATGCACGGTCGCCCCTCCAGAATTGGAACACGCTATGTACTTGCCCGTGACAGCATCATAACGCACCGTGTTCTCCACGCCTGGCACGGGTGCCGAGGTCAGCACACCTGCTCCCTGGCACAGAGCAGCACCACCTTGGCAGATAAAGGTTAGCAAAATAGCTACCCATCCGTACTGTTTAAGTTTTTTCATGACAAAGATTATTTTTGATATAGTTTAACTAATAACTGGACTTCAATTACATACAATCACAACAAACCACTTTCATATTGTATTTCCACACCTGCAAATATACACTTTTTTTAACATTAACAATTCTTTTAACATTATTATACTTTTTTTTAACTTACCACCACTTTTCCCTATCCTTTAGTTTCCGAAAGGAACTGCACCTCAAAATGCGATATATACCCATGACAAGCAGTTACCCACAACAGAGCCACACATATTACTTCATGTCATTAATACCGCAGGCGTTTCCTTTTTCACAACAAACGCTACCCTGACAGTGCCTTCCCAACGGGTTGCCACACGCGGCAGTCCACCGCCACCCTCCGCCCCCCATTTCCATCCGCAAAAAATCCCACAATCCAGTCAAACCGCCACACCCACACCCTGCCCAAACAGTTCATCCACCATAAAGCCACACAACAACCCGATGAAACGAACAGAAACACACATGCCAAGACATGGCAATCCACGCAGAAGCCTTCTGACTGCCCACCTCAGCGCAAACAGCAACCCACAGCCCATGCTCCTTTTTCCTACACCTTACACTGTTTTCCAAAGAAAACATTTCACGTCCTCACAATAAAAAGGAGCATCCCGCGTTACAATATAAACTTAAAACAGATTATTATGAGAAAGTACACGTTACTCCTTATGGCCTGCCTTATGCTCACGGCAACAGGCGCGCAAGCCCAGATAGGCAGTGTGCTGCGCAAGGCCGCCAAAAAAACCACCGAGCGGCTCACCGACAAAGCAGCTGAAAAAGCCGCCGACGCAGCCACCCGTGCCATCGAAAACCAGTTGGACAAAACAGCCCCCCAGGCCGACAACCCGACTGCCACCCCTGCTGACGCGGCCACCTGCGCCTCCCTCATGGCGCAAATGCCGACCCTGCCCACCGTCCAGCAACTGGCCAGTTACAAAGAAGCCGAATTCAACGGACAAACCCTCAAAATGATGGTCAGCCCCGTCACCGCCTTCAATGCCAAACTTTCCAACCTCTCACTCCAGGCGCTCACCCTCTCCACCGCCAACGCCGACTCAGCGCAGATAGTCGACGCAGCCTACAAAAACGCACAGCTCGCCACCGGTCTCACCCGCGAAGAACTCGACCACCTCGCCTCCCTGCCCGACGACCAGCAACAGGCCTACCTCCAAGCCCACTACAAAAACGGCACCGCCGAGGCCGCCCTCCTCAACCAGGCTGCCGACGCCAGCCAATACCTCGAACCCCTCCAGCCGCTCATCGACCAGTGGGAAACCCTAAACGCCAAAATAGAGCAAATCCATGCCCAAGCAGAGACACTGTGCAAGGACATCTACAGGCAATACACCGCCCAGCTGGCCAACTCCTCGGCCAAGGACCGCAACAAACTCCTCATCAAATACTACACCCAAATCCTCCCCCACCAGCTTGCCGCCGTCCAACAGGCACAGGACGTAATACTCCGCGAACAACTCCCCATAGCCGAGCAAATCGAACAGAAAATAGCCCCCATCCGCGCCCAGCGCCAAGACCTCTTCTCCGCCCTGCTCAACTACCCACAGCTCACAGCCACCCAATTCTTTGCCGAACCCGCACGCCTGCTCGAAATACCCGAATACACCGAATAGCCCCAACTGCCTGACTCATCCGTCCGACCGCCACCAACCCAACGCCACGCCATGACAAACACCCGTAAAACGATACTCCTCATTCTGCTGTGCTCCATTGCGGCACCCGCCACAGCCCAAGGCGTGGACAAAATAATCAAGCCACGCAAAAAACAGCACACCGCCTTCTACCTCAAGGCACAATATGCAAGCCCCAGCCTCGACGTCGTCTCCGCCGTCAGGTCCGACATAGCGCAGTCCAAAGCCTTAGGCGTCATGAGCCACAGCGCCATAGGGCTCTCCGTGCGCATACCCCTCTGGCGCGCCATCTACATCCAGCCCGAAATCCTCTACAGCCTGCAAACCAACTGGGACAGCGCCGCCCTCCGCACAGGCTTCTTCCCCCAAACGGCCTACGCCTTCAACCACCGGGAACGCAGCAACATCGACATCCCCCTCAACATAGGCCTGCGCTGGGAACCGGCCAAAATCTTTGCCGCACGCGCCTACGTCGGCCCCATGATGCGCCTGCACCTAAGCCACGGCAGCTTCAGCCTCTACGACAACTACACCCTCCGCTTCGGCATCGGCATCGACCTGTTCAACTTCCTCACCCTCGACGCAGGCTACTGTGTCGAGATGAACAAACTCACCATCTTCGACGAAACCGGCCACTATCTCTTCGGCCTGGGCATAAAACTATAAAAACACCGTTCACCCCCATCAAACCAACACCACCGTCATGAACAAACACTGGCAACGCCTCCTGTGGCACTTCGACCGCACCTACAACTCACCCCGCGCCTGGCAACCCCTGCTGTGGCCCCTCGCACTGTGCCTCCTGCTCCTCGTCGTCTTCGGCCTCATAGGGCTGTGCTGGCCCTCCTCCACCGCCGCCCCCGGCGGCGGCCATCCACGGGTGGTCGAAACCACAGGCCTCCTCCTCAGCCCCGGCAGCTTCCCCATGCACTCGCCCATGCCCTACCTCCTGCAACTCGCCATAGCCCTTGCCGGGCTCCTGTTCGTAGCCGCCTTCCTCATCGCCACCGCCAACCACATCATCACCCGCCGCAGCGACCGCTACCTCCAAGGCCTCACCCGCTACTGGTTCAACAACCACATCCTCATCCTTGGCGGCAACGACACCATAGCCAGCCTGCTCCAAACCATCGCCGACGACCCCGCCCTGCGCCAAAAAGACATCGTCGTCCTCTCCTCGCTCTTCACCCCACTGCTGCGCGACAGCGTCATGCAGCAACTCAACCCAACCCAGCGCCGCCTGTCAATCGTCTTCTACCACGGCAACCGCAACCACGACGACGACCTCCGCTCCTGCCAAATCGAAAACGCCTCGCACATCTACATACTTGGCGAAAACAACGAAAAAGAACACGACGCCATCAACATCGACTGCTGGACCAAGCTGCACCACCTGCGCAGCAACGCCATACAGATGGCCCAGTGCTACCTTTCGCTCAACCACAACATCTCCACCCAAATACTCCAATCCCTCCCCCAAGAGGCGCACACCACACTCGAAACCACCCTCTTCAACCCCTACGAAACCATCGCCCTGCAAACCCTGGCCGGCAACACCGACACCACCGCCCACCTCACCCTCGACCGCGGCCTGCTCACCCCCGACTGCCAGCGCCACGTCCACTTCGTCGTTGTCGGCATGACCCCCATGGGCTATGCCATGGCCGCCGCCGCCGCCCACCTCTGCCACTTCCCCAACTTCAACAGCCAGACCAAACCCATCCGCACCTGCATCACCCTCATCGACCCCGCCGCCGACACCAAGATAGACTACTTCAAGGCCAACTACAACGGCCTCTTCAGCCTCTCACACATCACCCTCCGCACCAGCCCCAACACCTGGCAAACCTCACACCCCTCCGCCACCATGGGCGACTACCTCGACATAGAATGGCAATTCATAAAAGGCTCCGTCGTCCAGGACTGGGTGCGCGAACTCCTCGCCTCCTACCTCCAGGACGAGCGGCAAGTGGTATCCATAGCCCTCTGCGGCCAAAACCCCGACCTCAACCTCACCGAAGCCTTCTACCTGCCCCCGCAATACTTCCCCCTCAACGACGACGACACCCCCTCCTCCGTCACACCGCTCGTCTTCGTCTACCAATCCTCCAGCGCCGCCTTAGCCAACGCCGCCCAGCACGAAGTGCCCCGCTACCACAACATCATACCCTTCGGCATGCCCTCCGGCGGCTACGACCCACTCATGAGCCGCCGCATTGCCGCCGCCAAAAGGCTCAACTACCTCTACTACCGCGAAAAGACCGGCAAACCGTTCACCTCCATGCCCGTCGACACCAACACCCTCGACGAACTGTGGCGCCAACTCTCCTTTGCCGACAAGGCACACATCATCCATGCCGCCGACTCCCTCCACACCAAATTCCGCAACATAGGCCTCACCCGCTCCGTACTCACCGTACCCATCGACGACATGGCCCTCGTGGACACCCTTGCCCGCATGGAGCAAAACCGGCTAAACCTCGAATACCTCCTCGAGGGCTACGCCCCGCTCCCCGCCGCCGAACGCAACCAGCTGAACAGCGACCTGCAAAGCCCCGACGAAACCACACGGCAAAACGCCATCCTGCTCAACAAGCGCAACAAAAACCTACGCTTCATCCTCAACGACATAGCGCCCTACGACAGCCTTCCCGTCGAGGCACGGCAATACCTGCGCGCCATAGCCCGCAACCTTGCGGCCGTGTAGGCACCGGCGGCCGCTAAGGCTCGCCGATGCACTCCACTATGGCACGCACCTGCGCAATGGTCAACACCCGTTGCCGACGGCGGTAGCCCAACTGCGCCAAGCGCTCCGGCAACCCGGGGAACAAACTGATTTCACGGTTCAGCCAATTCAGCGCCGCACGCTGCGACACACTGCTGCGAATATAGGCCATGGCCAACTCCGACTTGCCATAAGGGCGATAAACAAATTCTTCTTTCATAACTACAGGTTTTTAAAGTGTTTTTTAACAATCATTTGTCTGGAAATTAAAGAAACAATAGCAGTTGAACAACCAGATGATGGCCGGTTTGTAACGCCTCAACGCCCCCTCGGGGGCAAACCGCAAAGCCATACAACCATCCGGTCACCTTTTGGAATAGCCCCGCAGCCGCACTATGCGCACGGCCTGCGGCACAATGCAGCGCACCGCATCCAGCACCTCGTCCAACGAATGGCACTCGCGATAGGGCCTGCGGTCGAGCACGGCGGCCACCTCGCTGTCGTCCACATCGTGGCGGAAAACCACCTGCTCGTACACCACGGCGTAAACCCTGGCCGGGTCGAACCCATACTCGCGCACCAGCTGCCGGGCGCGCGCCTCGTCCATCTCGGCAAACACCTGCCTGCGCACCAGGCCGTTGCCGCAATCAATAAACAAGCTCATCAGCCTGCGTTCCAATTCCACTACCATAGCATTAGTCCGTATTAAAAAGTGATACATCAGGTTCAAAGCGACTGGCAGCCACAGGCTCCGCCGTCGGGCACCAAAAACTGCGCCTCAGTTACCACCCCATACGAGCGGCCGGCCGCCTCCATGGCCTCGCTGCCCGAATAGCGGGCAATGAGCGGGTTGTTGCACAGCAAACGCTGGCTGGAGCACAGCAAACCGGCAGGCCGCCGGCGCACATGCACCCATGCCATGCCCCCCTGCACCTCGGCGGCGGCCGCCACCCGCCCGCCGCGCACCGCAAACCCCGCTCCGCCCCCCGTTGCCTCGACAACGGTACGGTTATCGGCACGGCACAACACCAGGCGCGAGCATCGCATCTCCACCACCGGCATGTTGTGCACAGCGTCCCACTGCTGCAGGCCAAGGTAATAGAGCAGCTCGTCGCCAAAACAGAACCCCCCGTTGCCGCGCACTATGGCGGCCGAGAGGGCGGCGACGGTGGTGTCGGCATCCACGGCCAAGGCGCCCACCGCCAGGTTGGTGACGGGCGCCACCCCGTCGTGCGACAGGGCAATGGACGGCAACGTGCCGTCCGCCACTACCACCGGCGTAAGGACGCAAGCCCCGTTCTGCGACTCATGCCGCGCCAGGAACACGGGGTCGCTGCACTTGCCGTGCGCTATAAAAAGGTTGATGGGCGAAACGCCAGCCCTGCGCTCCTCAAACACAGGACGGAACGCCTGCGGAAAACAGTGCCACAAATTCATCTGGTTCGTAAACCACGAGCGCATGCGCATCTGTGCCACCGTGCACGCGCCGCCCTTGCTGCTGTTATGGCGGCTGCGCACCACCATAAGCCCCGCACGGTTGTAGACCGTAAGCGAGTCGACACGAAAGCGTGTCTTGAAAACAATTGAATTGATTGTTGCCATATTGCATAAAAATTTAATGTTGTTTCGGCTGCAAAAATACAAACCATTGCCAAGTCTCGTCCCGCACCGTTCGCCACCCTTCCACCCGGGTTGCAGAAATACCGTTAAATACCGCTTGCCGCATCCCGCACCACCTCTCGGCCGCTGTTGCACCGCACAATTGCCTGCACTTACAGGCTTGGTATTCTGCAGTTGCAGGGTCCGGACACGAGCAACTGTCGAAGAACTGCAGAGCATAAGCCGGACAACAAGCGGGCAGACAGCGGCTGCACGGCGGGTGGCCTGCAGGTCTACCACGGAGGGCGTAGTGTCGGGATGAGAATGATTTGCCATGTGTCAAAGTTTTTTTGTTGATTCGACGGGGCAAAAGTAGGGCTTTTTGCCGGGTTTGGCAGCGGAAAAAGGATGACATCAGTTCGTTACAACCTGTTTGTTAGGCCGTTGCAAACACAATGCCATATCCTGTTCATTTTCATGTCATTTTTTTGTCATGGATTGAAATATTATTTGTACTTTTGCAGCGTGGGAGAACCATTTACCAGATTCGCTATACCACACTAACAATCAAACTATAAATGTATTTGGACAATGGTCATAGCAAGCAGACCCCTGCGGGGGAGGACGGGCAAAACGCGTTTTTGCCCGGCGTGGCCCCCATTGACCTGTTCAAGAGGCTTGACTCTTTGGAAACATTTAAAATACACTGCAGCCAGCATGGCTACAGCCTCAAGGAGCAATGGCAAATGATTGACCAATACGGAATCGAGACCAGTTCGGTAGAGGTGGGGAAGTCGCTGGCCGACTACAAAGAGGAGTTGGGTGCCACCATCTGCCGGCTTACGGGACAGGAGATGACCTCGAGCCAACAACAAAATGATGTCGCCCCAACCCCACCGCCGGATGGCAGACCGACGACCGAGCCGCAGCCCACCGCCCAGGTTTTGCCCACCTATAGCCTGACGCAGCATGGTGCCAAACTCGACAACAACGTGTGGGACAACGTTATAGATGCAATGATGAGGCAGAACTACTTGGACAAGGCGGAGGAGGCCGGGTTCAGGAATCTGCTGGGCATTGCCCGCCATTCGGGGCGGTACAGGCCGCTGACGGAGCCTGTGCGGCTGAACATGACGAAACAGGCCTTGGCCTTTTTGATTGCCCTGATGTACGGTACTTTCACCTACCGGCTTCCCTGCGACGTGATGGTTGGGAACAGAATGGTGCACAAGGGCAGATACCGATGCCAGCCACTAATAGTTGTGCCCAGCGGCAAAGGCCCCGACAAGCACGGGAGAACCCGCGACCCCTATTGGGACACGCTGAACAGGTCGGCCGTGACAAGGAACAGGGACTCAGGCAACAAGCGCAGCTATTCCACTGCGAGGAAAGAAGAGTTGTCGCCCGAGGTGGCGGCGTTTTTCATTGCGATGCTGGAGCCGCTGGGCTGCAAGCGGGTGGAGGGGTAGCCCTGGTGTTGCGGATGCCGGCACGGCCGGTGCCGACACATGCCCGACATGCAGGAGCGGGACGGGGAAAAGGCTCCGGCCCCTGCCTGCCGTAAGCCCGGAGGGCTAATCGATGGAACTGCCCGGCCCGAAGAGTTCCTTGCAGTAGGGGGTGAGGGGTATGTGCTTGGAAAGCCAGAAGATGGGCAGCGACACGGTCATTATGCCGCAGGCGTAGGGGGCAATATCGTATTGCTGGAAGACGAGGTTGATGACACTGCGGGTGCTGTCGATGAAGAAATCCTGCGGCACAGCCACGCGACCCGCTTTGTGGTACTCCTCAAAGACGCAGTCGCTCACGTCTTTGTTCACCGCCAGGTCCTCGATGGCACGGATGATGACTTCGCCCAGCTGGGCAGTGTCGACAAGGTCGTTGAGATGCACTATTTCGCGGGTGTCGAGATCCATGACCACATATTGCGCCGAGTAAAGGCCGTGGGCGGCAAAGGCGGCAAAGGTCTCGGTGGTGATGAGCATGGTGGCGAGGTTGCCGTCGCGGGTGATGGAGGCCTCTTTCCTGGCAAAATTGTAGTGCTCGCAATTGGCAAGGCTGTCCACAAGCTTTGTCTGGACGCCCTCATCCTCGAACAGCCATGTATTGGCAAGCCAACGGTCGGCGGCCTGCCTGAACGAGGTGGACACACTGTCGTCAAAGCAGCGTATAAGGAGCTCGGCCTCGGCGTCGGGAGAGAGGAAACCCCTTGCCGGCCATTCTATTTTGTAGCTGTTGTCGACCCCAAGGGTGTTGCCGTCGGGGCTGAAGGTCTCTGCCCCGGGGAGCAGCATGCAGCGTTTGCCCTCAAAGGGCTGGGTGGAGAAGCGGGGGGAGCCGCTGTTGCAACCTGCCATCATCAAACTGGCAGCCAACAAACAAAGTAGTGTTTTCTTCATATTTTCGCAATTATTATTTCCTTGCAAAGATACACAAAAAAAATGACATTGAAAGGATTTTACCATCCGCGAGGAAATACGTTAGTAACAGGGGGACATCTTTAAACAAAAAGGTATAACGATGACTAATAAAGCGCTCGCGAATCTCCGAAACGCTAACGCCTGATGTTCTGCCACTCACACTGCGTGAGGGGTTATTGAAAGAAAGGTTCTCCAAGCTATGATCGTTTCACCTTATTTTTAATTGTTACGTATCGCGATTTTTTACCTTTTTTATCGTAAAAAATGCTCAAATTAAAAAAAAAATGTATATTTGCATGTGAGAAAAGGTAATCTAAAGGTTATTTGTTTTATTTGTATACAATTGAAATTCACCTATATACTAAAGTCATATTAAAGTATACACTATATGAGAAAATCTTTTTTCTAATTAAATAATAACGTTATTATGAAAAAATTACTATTGCTTATATTTATCTTCCAATGTTATGCTGCAATCGGGCAAGGGACTGGATTCTTGTATATGGTACCAAAAAACTGCCACGGGAGTACAATCAGATTGGAACCCACATCAGGTAAACACATAGTGTATTCGCCATATTATTCGTCAAACATAGAGCACCATTTCTCGCTGACAGACATGGTGACTGATATAGATGTTTGGTTTAATGGAGACTATAGTATTACTGACTTTGAAATCATCGATGATTATGTTGTTTTCTGTGGTCAAAGTTTTGCAAGCAGCGTTTCTGGAATGGTTGGTTGGTTCAATATAGACAGCCTTTTCTTTTTCGGCTCACCCGTATACATTGAGAAGACACTGCTCACGCTCGGTTTGGAATCGCTGGACAACATCGAAGTATTTAAAGATATGACAGGACAGATTCATATTGTAGGGTATGGGAAAACCTCATCACCAATTGGTGGCTCAGGAAACTATTATCGTGCATTTGAAGCCATCGGGAATCTGCCAGGACTGTTTAATTGGAGGGCATCAGACTTATGGCGATTGGATTCCCATTCTGATATTGTTGATATGGCCGTGACTGAAAACTATATAGTGCTATTGGAAAGAGAAAAAAATATAGCAACAGGATACTTAAGCACCTATGGCCTGGGGATTACCCTGATGCCATTCCCTAAGTATAATATGCTTTCATCTACATCCATGACAGCATTTTTCTTCCAAACTGTAACATATAACAATTACCCTGGTTTAAATAATCCAGATTACGATGAGCCATTTAATACAGAACCAAAGATGACATGCCCACAAAGGGATGAAATTGCTATTTGTTCAGCCCGAAGTGATTTTGATCCTAACGACCCTTACTCCTACAATGGTTCATATTATTTAGTAAACAGGATATATGATGTGGGGCCATATATGAGCGGAAATCCAATCACAATGATATCCGCTTCCATGACCCCGATACCTGGATCATCTGAATATATTGTGGATATAAAATATGACGCTCAAACCAAGAACTACATTGTTCTTCATCGGCCTGGCATAGCCATGGAGCCGATGGAATATGCGGTAACAACAATGGACTTTTCATCTGGCAGTTCACCTACGTTTGTCATTTCGGATTATCAAACGTCATACAATACCAGTAATTACTGGGTTCCATGGAGTATGTGTTTGGATGGATCGCTCAACTACACCGTAAGCGGATTCAAATATTACACCTACGAACTTATACTATGGCAAAACCTAATCAACACCATTGATGGGTCATGCAATAAGAGCATCCAAAATCCTTTGGTACCATTGGATTTGATGGTTGCAAAAGAGCTACAGAGCAAGGTAAACCTTTATGGATGGAGGAAGATATCAGTCGCACCTGAACCCGTAATGGTGTCCCATTTCCCATGCCACGAACTGTGTAACCCCAACAATTAAAGCTATATGAAATCGGAAAAGCTAATTATTGTATTGATTTTGCTTGCTGTCGCCACAAGTGGCGAGGCCAAAGCTCAAGACACCTTGACAAGAAGGGATTCGAACTTTTTCTATGGGCAATTGGATTGGTTCAATTTGGACACCCTTCACCTGTGGCATTCGACAATAGACGACAATCAGGGCGAAGTGAGAAATCCACATGACATAGGTTATGATGCTCTTATCTACTCAACGTGGATAGATACGGCTTACGCTGACCATAACCCCCCTTTCTCTGACCAATTCGGGCGATGGAAGGGGTGCTGGATGTTCGGCAATCATATTCTCGGTAACCAAATGGTAACAGACCGACCCCTCAAGATTATTGGCCTTGCCGCATGCGGACGGATGCAGCGGCCTGCCGACACCACACTGGATATATTTCATCAGGCAATGGGTTCGTATTTAATGTGGCAATTGCACCGGGGAGAAGGTTGGTACTTTCCGAACACCCGCGACTTGTCTATGACCGGAAGGACGACAGATTCGTTGATATTGTACAAGCCAACGAATGGGGACCCCATAAAGCTGGCGAGCGGACCATGGCGTGTGGAATGGCAGCACCGGAATATTGTGTTGCCCATAGAGGACAGCTCGCGCCGTTGTGGCCTCAGTAGCCGTTTAGGACCCCCTTTAAACGACACACCCTTGGAGTGGGACTCCATACCCACGGTGGCTCTATATGAGGTGTACTTTGACAAACCCGTAGTGGTAGAGGACTCGTTTATAGTGGCTGGAACAGCATTTAACAATGAGGGTAGCTATGGATGGGAGACCACTCCGATGCACGAAGGAAGCATTAGACGATGGATGTGGCTGTGGGATCATTGCCCTACACGCTATTGGAACTTGCTGCGTGAACCCCAAACAAATTATTATTCCAATCCCAGTTATTACAACGACCTCGAAAACCGTCGGGAATGGGACTGGGACGAGCAGCCACGCTGGATAAAATATCGCAACCTGCCATGGGGCCGGGAACCCGTATACCGCAATGCCCGAATCATTTTCCCTATCATTGAGCCGGATTTCGACACAATGATAGAACATTGTCTGCCGGTTGAGAATGTACGCGTGGCAGGCAGCACCGACTCGACTGCCACCTTGATGTGGGACGCCAGCAACAGTGTGCGTTGGGAGGTGCGGTACGGAATGCTGGGGATGGCGTGGGAGGACTACCATACGGTGTCCACCACTGTTCCAACGGTCATTTTGACGGGGCTGCAGACGGGTGTGCAGTACAGAGCTTATGTACGCGGTTGGTGCGATTGCGACAGCAACTATACAGAGTGGAGTAACCGGTTGCTGTTTTCGGTGGAACGGTCTGAGGATGTGGCTCGACCTGGAATCGTAGGACGCTATACGAACCTCTTGCCCAATCCAGCGAGAGAGAAAGTGAGTGTGCTGTCATCGTACAGGATGGAGCGCATAGCGGTGTATGACCTGAACGGGCGCAAGGTGGTAGAGCAGGAGGCCGACGGCATATCGGCCATAGTGGATGTCAGCACGCTGCCCAAGGGCACATACATCACGGCCATTTACCTGCCCCACGGCGTGGCCACCAAGAAGCTGATGGTGGAGTAATGTTACCGATTGGCGATTTGGTGGGTATATGCATTGATTGCGTCATGTGTTGCGTATTAAGATATGCACACGTGAACACAATAATATCGCCGTGCAGGCGTTAATCACGATTATGAAAGAACATGGATTGGTTATCCTAATTACAGGAGCCAGTAGCGGCATAGGCTTTGATGCAGCCCAGACGCTGGCACGACAAGGACACAAGGTGTATGCCGCCGCCCGGCGGATGGAACTGATGGAACCACTGAAGGACGTCGGTGTGGTGCCACTAAGGATGGATGTGACAGACAGCGAGTCGATGGCTGAGGGTGTGAACACTGTTTTGAAGTCAGAAGGAAGAATTGACGTGCTGGTGAACAACGCAGGTTACGGCTACTTCGGTGCAGTGGAGAATGTGACAATGGAGGAGGCACGGAGGCAGGTGGAGGTGAATGTGTTTGGCCTGGCAGAGCTTTGCCGACTGGTGCTGCCCACGATGCGGGCGCAGAGAAGCGGGAGGATTATCAACACTTCGTCTATAGCCGGTAAGATGGTGATGCCGTTCGGTGCCTGGTACCACGTGTCGAAGTATTCGGTCGAGGCACTGAGCGACGCCCTGCGCATGGAGATGCAGCCTTTTGGCATTGATGTAGTGTTGATTGAACCCGGCGGCATCAAGACTGACTGGGGGGTTATTGCCTCGAAACACCTGGCTGAGTCGGCGGCGGGTACCCCGTATGAGAAGGATGCACTGCGCGAGGCGCAACTCATTCACAAGGCCTACACAGGCAATTACCTGTCGGCACCCAACGTGGTGACGCACGCCATAAGCCGCGCGGTGAACAGCCGGAGGCCTAAGGCACGGTACAGGGTAGGACGGTTTGCCAATATTTCAATTATTATGCATACACTGCTTCCTGCACGTTGGTGGGACGGTATGATGCGGCGTTTTATGCGCATAAAGCTCTAAGCGCTCAATAAACCACCTTTGAGGAAAGACGCACTTTGTGATATGTGGTTTGCGCAGTACGCCATTTCCACCCTTCGACATAGAGCCAACCATCCGCACCCCAGAAAATGACAGCGCCGGAGGGTTGCCATGCCGGGGTGGTTTGATAGATGTAAGGGGCCGACACTTGGCGGCTTTCTTCCGGATAGGGATATATGTAAATATATGCCGGCACTTCTATGGCACCTGCACCCCATTCGGTGTTGACGCCAGCAAAAAGGTTGTCGCGCGAGAGGACGAGGTTGCAAGCCTGCATGCAGGTTGTGTCGCCCAAAAGACGGGTGCAACAGTAATCGCCAGCCACCATCTCGATGAATGCCGGGCCACCATCGCCAAATTGTCCAAGGTAGAGCTCTTCGAGCATTATAGCAAAGAGGACATCGTCATTTCCCGCATACTGGCGGACGGCAGAAGTGTCGGCTGCTGTCGGGGCTCGGTCATAGCGGTCTACGTTATAGCGGCGACTATGCGATTGGGCTGACAGGAATTCTTGCTGAGAGATTTCAAGGTCATCCATCACTGTGTTTTCGCAATGGGTTGGAGGTGAAATACGGGTTTTGTAGTAGTCATATCCTCCCCGGAAATAAAGCCACCCGTCAGGAGTCCACTGGAAGTCGTAGGGGGTGAAGTGCAGTTCTTGCCATCCCGTCCCGGCAATATCCCATCCCCGTATGGAACGGATGGCAAAATAAGACCGGAAGGTCTCGTCGCTCAGCGAGCTGACGGCAAGTAAACCGTCGCGTGAGAGCGCAAAGACATCGCATGCTATGCCATTGTGCATCATACCATTGAAAAAGATTTGGCTGTGGCCGTCTTCGGGGTGATGGATGAAGACTGCCCTTGTGCCCGAAGGTTTGAATACTCCGGCATGTATGGTCAAAGCCCCCTGTGCATAGAGTGTTTTCTCAGCTTCGTCAAGAATTTCGTTGTAATATTTCTCTATGGTCTGGTGGCGTTCGATAGCAGTGAGGGCTGTGGTGTCGAAAGTCTGGTTGTAACGGTTGCTATGCCGTTCGTATTCGGCTTTGGTTACACGCACTATATCCTGCCCCATTGCATGGGTTACTACCATACAGACAAACACAATTAGTATGTATCGTTTCATTTTTGCCTATGTTCTTTTTCGATTGCTTGGATTAGCTGAATATTGAGCTGCTCCAACTCTGTTAACGGGGTTTCCCCTTTCAGGAGGGCTGTTCCGTACCAGAGGCCCTCTTTATTGTAGAAGTCCGTGAGCCGAGTGTCGGAGAAACAGTGGCCATGGCGAGCATATATCTCATTGCGTATAAGGCGAAGGACTTCGGGAGGATAGAAATCAAGCCAACCACGGGTAAGAAGCCGTGTCGATGCCTCAGGCCAGCGACCGGGTACAGAATTGTCCAAGCCGGTTTTCGTAAGCCTTAGGTATAAGTCACCTTGCGACACCCATTCCATGTCGTGATCTTCCAAGTGGACTATCCCTTTGTAAAGGTCAATTCCTTTGGCAGTTGCCTGGAAACACAGGATGCTTTCGTCGCTCAGCATCAGGACATGTTCGGGGTTGTCTACCTCGCCCCAACGGATGGAGTAAGAATATCCTTGTACGGGCTGGTTGGGAAGGCTGCTGAGAGAGAAGATTGAGATACTGTCATAAGTTATCCGCCATGCCTGTTGTTTGCCTGAAACATGGTAAAGCCCTGTTATTTGGCGACGGATGGTGTTTCCCAAAAGAGTGTCGAAACCGTGTGACATCTCGTACCATTTATTGGACGATAGTCCATCATATCGCAACATTATATCAGTTAGGTGACGGTCGCGACCATAAACAATTAATGCATCCTGGCCACAGATTGTATTGTGTACAATGCTGTCATAGTAGTGAATAATTGTATCGGCCCAGGCATTGCCAACCTGATTGGGACGCAAGAAAATCTTGGGATTATTTGTCTTTATCCATGGAGCGGAAGCTGAACCCTCATGCAGTGTGCCAGTGAACGATGTGACAGCAGTATCCGATTCGGACGTGAAGAACATAAAAGTGGAACCATTTTGCCAATAGGTCCCTGAAAGAATATTTTGCCCTTTAAGGTCGGAAAATGAAAAGACGACTTGCACAAAAAGAAGCAATCGTAACACAATCCCAAAATTGTTGTTCTCCATGTTTGCTAATATATTTATATATTTAATAACGAAAGAATCAAGTCATTATTGTATATGCATTTGGAATTTAGACCAAGTGGATTCTGCTCCTCAACTATATTGCCCGCGTCCCTGTAGGAATATTGGCAAGTGCGGATTGCAAATCCTGTTATTCTGTTGGGCTGGATTTGCAATCCAGCCCAACGGCACGATATGGTAGATCCGCTGGATCGGAAACTATAACCACGCTTTAAGAACAACATCCTTGCGCTCTGACAATTCAGACTTAAAAAGATAGCAGAGCATATAGAAATCCCACCCGCCACACAAGCGGTTGAGCCTCATCAGATGCTGGATTTGCAATCCAGCCCAACAGCACGAAATTTAACAACCGCTGGGTCGGACATTCTAAGCCCTCTTACAAAACAAAAAAAGGGAACCGAAATCGGTTCCCTATAAAAGGCTTGGCGGCGACCTACTTTCCCACGAACAGGCGCAGTATCATCGGCGATGCGGGGCTTAACTTCTCTGTTCGGAATGGGAAGAGGTGTACACCCGCTCTATAGCCACCAGAAGCATTCTTCC
>Ga0310697_10001247_pt1 | contig 30773 bp, 28 predicted proteins | sample 172DNAGHGlowgp2_FD_203883 | JGI IMG/M metagenome (GOLD analysis project Ga0310697, IMG submission 203883) | Sheep rumen microbial communities from Palmerston North, Manawatu-Wanganui, New Zealand - 1728 DNA GHGlow gp2 (v2) (version 2) | ecosystem: Host-associated > Mammals > Digestive system >... | reverse complement strand
CCCAGAGAGGACCCAGAGAGGGGGTAGAGTTGGGGGTGGGGGGTCGGGGTGGTAGTTTTGGTGGCCAAGGGGGCGGGGTGGGTGCCGGGGGGCGGAGGGGTGGGTGCCGGGGGGCGTGGGGTGTTGCTTTTTGTTATTTTTTCGTCGCGTATTATAAAAAAATGCGTATCTTTGTATGATTGCAGTGTGCTGTCGGCCGGTAGCGGACAGGCTTGTAATCAAGGATATAGACTACAGAATATATAATACAACATGAATAAAAAAAGCAACATGGCCGTCGTTACGGCAGCATTTGTGTGCCTGATGGCCCTGACGGGCAGGGCACAGGACAGTGTGAAAGTGCAACGCGACCCGGTGCCGATGCCCACGGTGAGTCAGGACACGCTGTTGAAGCACATCATGAATCTTTCGTCGGAGACCTACGAGGGTCGTATGTCCGGTACGGCTGGGTACGACCGAGCGGTGAAGTATGTGGAGGGGGTGCTGGCGTCGTACGGCGTGGAGGACATCACGGAGCAGGAGTTCAAGGTGGAGTGCAACGAGGTGGAGAACTGCAAGTTCAACGTGTATATACCCGGGGTGAAGGACAAGCGAGTCTTCACGCTCGGGCATGAGTTCTGCTGCGCCGGCATGACGGGACGAGGCTATGTGGACGCGCAGCTTGTGTTCTGCGGCTACGGAGTGGACAGCAAGCTGATGGACGACTACGCCGGTGTCGACGTGCAGGGCAAGATAGCGGTGGTGCTGACGGGTTTGCCGGAGGGGCACGTGCTTCCGCAGAGCGAGGTGGAGCGCAACACGACGCTGAGGGACAAGGCACGGAGCGCGGAGCGTCACGGTGCGATAGGGCTGCTGGCGGTGAACTTGAGCGAGAGCTGCCTGCCCGACGCCCCGCAGGGGCGTGTGTACTGCGGCGCGCTGCCGCATCTGGGCACCTTCCCGATACTGCAGCTGACGCGTGAGTGCGGACGTGAGATCATGAGCGGCGAGAGCATGGGGCTCGAGGAGGCGGTGGCGGCGATAGCTGCCGACAAGGGGCCGCACAGCTTTGCGCTGCTCAAGAAGGCCGAGATAGACATCAACGCGCGCTACCGTTCGGAGGCCCGCACCGCCAACGTGGTGGGGATACTGAAGGGTAGCGACCGGCGCTACAGCAAGGAGTATATCATGGTGGGCGCCAGCCTTGACGGGGCTGGCATGCAGGGCGAGACCTGCCTGTTTCCCGGTGCCGACATCAACGCCTCTGGGGTGGCGGCGGTGCTGGAGACGGCGCGTCTGCTTTCGCAGCCCGGCTACCGTCCGAAGCGGAGTGTCGTCTTCGTGCTGTTCGCCGCCGGCGAGCAGCAGTATCTGGGGTCGCGGCGCTTTGCGGACATGTTCCCGAAGCTGCGCCGGATAGAGGCGTTCGTGAACGTGCAGAACATAGGCTACGGCGACAGCCTGCTGGTGCTCGGCAACGCGCACTACCCCACGCTGTACAACATAGCCGCCAACCGCGATACCTTCCCGGGGAGGCACAACATAATGCGCGGAATAGAGCCCACGGAGCCTCGTGGGGACGCGCGTGTGTTTGACGCGATGCGGCTGCCGTCGCTGGTGATCACCACGCACAACGGGATGCACCACAACCATGTGGCCACCGACATCTGGGAGAACATAGACCGCCGGATGCTGGTGATAGGGGCCCAGCTGGCGACAGAGACCGTGGCCGAGCTGGCCGAGGGCCTCTACGTGGGGCGCAGCCCGCAGAGCAAGGGGTACAGGTACGGGCTGATACAGTATTAGCCGCAGGGGACAGGCAGAGTGAGGGAGATTTTGCACAAGCATGGCACCTGAACCAATTTAGATACGATTGCTAACCAAAGACAGATGTTTACACTATACAAGAAAGAACTGCGAGGCTTCTTCTCGTCGCTGATAGGATATCTGACGATAGGGGTCTTCCTGGTACTGACCGGACTGATGCTCTGGGTTTTCAAGAGCGACTTCAATATACTGGACTACGGGTATGCGAGCCTTGACGGCCTGTTTCTCATAGGGCCGTTCCTGTATCTGTTTCTGATACCGGCCATCACGATGCGTTCGATGGCCGAGGAGCGGCGCACGGGGACGATAGAGATGCTCATGACGCGGCCGCTGAGCGACTGGACCATAGTGTGCGCCAAGGTGCTTGCCGCGTGGACGCTGGTGGCGGTGTCGCTCCTGCCCACGCTGACGGCCTACTTCAGCGTGGTGGCCCTTGGGGACCCGGTGGGCAACATAGACAGCGGCAGCGTGGCGGGATCGTACATAGGACTGCTGCTGCTGGGCGGCGCCTTTGTGGCCATCGGCGTGTTCTGCTCGTCGCTGACCAACAACCAGATTGTGGCCTTCATCTTGTCGGCGCTGCTCTGCGCCGTGACCTATCTGGGGTTCGAGTCGATTTACAACATGAGCCTCTTCGGCGGCAGCATGGACTACTTCGTGAAGCGGCTCGGTGCCTCGCACCACTACGAGAGTCTGAGCAGGGGCGTGGTGGACACGCGCGACGTGCTCTACTTCCTGAGCGTGACGGTCCTCTTCGCGATGGGGACACGGCTTGTGCTGCAGAGCCGCCAGTGGGGCGGCTGGAAAGGGCGCAAGAGCCTGCTGCGCAGCCACCTGCTGGAGATAGGAGCGACGGTGCTGACGATTATCTTCGTCAACGTCATAGGGCACTACTTCTTCCTGCGACTCGACCTGACGTCGGAGCGTCGCTACACCCTTTCGAAGCACACCAAGGAGATGCTCAAGAAGATAGACGAGCCGGTGCTGTTCCGCGTGTACCTCGAAGGAGAGTTTCCGGCGGACTTCAAGCGGCTGCAGAGCGAGACCAAGGAGATGCTGAACCAGTTCAGGGCCTACAACAGCAATATAGAATACGAGTTCTTCAACCCCAACAGCTTCACCGACAGGGAGGAGCAGCAGGTCTTCTACCAGAAGCTGGCCCGACGCGGCATACAGCCCACGCAGATACAGGTGGAGACGAACGGGGGTGTGACGAACCAGATACTGATACCGGCGGCCGACGTCTTCTACCGCGGCAACGAGACCACGGTGCAGCTGCTGCAGAACCAGAAGTACGTCAGCGATGCGGACCTGCTGAACAACAGCATACAGAACCTGGAGTACAGCCTCAGCAGCGCCATACGAGCGCTGTCCATGAGCAAGAAGCAGACGATAGGCTTCCTGCAGGGACACGGCGAGCTGACCGGGCCGGTGCTGTATGACTTCCAGCGGTCGCTGCAGGACTTCTACAGCCTCGAGTATGTCACCATCGACGGCCAGATACAGTCGCTCACGGCGCACAAGCAGCAGGACGACAGCACATATCGCTTCTACAACCTCTTCGACCTGCTCATCATCGCGAAGCCCACGAAGCCCTTCAGCGACAAGGACCTGTATATACTGGACCAGTATATCATGTACGGCGGCAAGGTGCTGTGGCTGATAGACCCGCTGGATGCGGACCTGGACAGCCTGGCGTCGAACGGCCAGTTCATAGCCACACGCTATCCTTTAGGACTCGACGAGATGCTCTTCAGCTATGGCGTGCGGATAAACCCCGACATTGTGATGGACATGCGCTGCCGCCCGATACCGATACAGGTGGGCATGGTCGGCGAGAAGCCGCAGTTCCGCTTCCGCCCGTGGTACTACTTCCCCGAGATAGTGCCCATGTCGACCCACCCGATAGTGCGCAACCTGGACCTGATAAAGACGGACTTCGTAAGCAGCATAGACCTGATAGACAACGACATCAAGAAGACGGTGCTGCTCACCACGTCGGAGTACAGCCGCGTGAAGAACGCGCCGGCCATGATAGACCTTGCCGACGCGCAGGCCGAGCCGGACCGCAAGCTGTACAACCGCAGCTCGGTGCCTGTGGCGGTGCTGCTGGAGGGAGAGTTCAGCTCGGCGTGGCGCCACCGGCTTTCGCCGTTCTTCACGGGCCAGGCCGCGATGGGCTACAGAGAGCAGAGCGAGCCGACCAAGATGATTGTCATCTCGGACGGCGACGTGGTGCGCAACCGGTTCCTGGCGTCGGAGGGTACCGTGCTGCCCCTGGGCTACGACCTGTACACGCAGACGCAGTATGCCAACAAAGACCTGCTGCTGGGAGCGGTGAACTACCTGGTGGGCGACGAGGGACTGATGGCCTCGCGCACGCGCACCATAAAACTGAGGAAGCTGGACGTGGTGAAGACCCGCGAGCAGCGCTCGCTCTACCAAGCCATTAACATAGGCGCCCCGATAGTACTGCTGACGGCAGCCGGGGTGGCAATCTATTTCATACGACGCAACAAATACAAGAAGCAGAAATGAAGAAGAGAAACATCATAATCATCGCCGCGGTGGCGGCAGTGGGACTCATAGCACTGCTGGTAGCCCAGCGCGGCTCGCGCAAGGCCACGTTCAAACAGGACTACCACATAGAAGACATAGCCTCGGTGAGCAAGATATACATGGCCGACAAGGAGAACAACGAGGTCACGCTGAGCCGGACCGCCGACTCGACGTGGCTTGTGGACGGCAAGTATGAGGGCAACAAGCCTATGATAGACATACTGCTCGAGACGCTGAACACCATGAGAATCAGGAAGCAGGTGAACCACGCGGCGATACCGAACATCGTGAAGGATCTGGCCGCCCATTCAATCAAGGTGGAGGTGTACGAGACGAAGGCTTTCATCAACTGGTTCGGCGGTAGGCTGCGCCTCTTCGAGCGCGAGAAGCTGGCCCGCACCTACTATGTAGGCCGCGAGACGCAGGACATGATGGGCAGCTATATGCTGCGGGAGGGCGACAAGGTGCCGTGCATCATCCACATACCGGGTTTCCGCGGGTTCCTCACGCCGCGCTTCGTCACGGAACCGCTGAAATGGCGCAGCCACCTCATAGCAGACCTCAGCGTGGACCGCATAGAGCGTATAGCGCTTGACATACCGGCCATGCCGGAAGAGAGCTTCGCCGTGGTGCGCCGCAGCGACGGGCAGGGCTTCGACCTGGAGCTGACGTCGACCCACACGAAGGTGTCCAGCTTCGACACGGCCCGCGTGGCACAGATGCTGTCGTCGTTCACCTGGCTCAACTTCGACGAGTTCGCCTCCATAGTGCCGGATTCGTTCGCCGACAGCTGCGTCAGCGTGGAGCCCCGCACCATACTGCACATCACCAGCACCGACGGCGAGACGCACGAGGTCAAGTCATACATCAAATACACCAACCCCAACGACCTGTCGTATGTGAAAGACCCCAATATGTACGAGATGTTCGACGTGGACCGCCTCTATGCCATCGTGGACAACAAGGACACGGTGCTGATACAGTTCTACGCCTTCGACAACATACTTCAGCCGGCCAGCTACTTCCTCGGCAAAGACACCGCAATACCCATGCAATGAAGCCACTAATACTGATATCGAACGACGACGGCTACGAAGCCAGCGGGCTGCACCGGCTCTGCGATGTGGCGCGGGAGTTCGGCGACGTCGTCGTGGTGGCTCCCGACCGCAACGCCTCGGCCAAAGGGCTCAGCCTCACCACCACGCGCCCTTTGCGAGTGCGGGAGATAGAGCATAGCGAGGGGATAGACATCTACAGCTGCGACGGCACGCCGGTGGACTGTGTGAAGCTGGGCGTGGAGCACTTCTGCCCGCGGCAGCCCGACCTGGTGCTCAGCGGCATCAACCACGGCAGCAACTCATCTATCAACGTGATATACAGCGGCACGATGGGCATCGCCTTAGAGGCGGCGGTCCTCGGCATAGGAGCCGTGGGCTTCTCGCTGCTCAGCCACAGCCCGAAGGCCGACTTCACGGCGGCGCTGCCCTACGTGCGGCGCATCACATCCGAGGTGCTGACGCACGGCCTGCCGGCGGGCACAGCCCTCAACGTCAACATACCATGCCTCGGGAGCGAGGAGCTGCGCGGGATACGCATCTGCCATCAGGCGCCGGCGCGGTGGACGGACAGCTACGAGCGGCGAGTGGACCCCATAGGACGCCCGTACTGGTGGCTCACGGGCAAGTTCGTGTGCCCGGACCCGCCCGAAGGCAGCGACGAGTGGGCGCTGAGGAAAGGATATGTGGCGGTGGTCCCCGTGAAGCCCGACTACACCAGCTACGAGACCATCGACCGACTGAACCACCTGGCTTCGGAGGAGCCTCTGAGATGAAGAAGCTGAAGACATTTTTTGCACAGGACACCGTCCTCACCGGCATAGTGGCTGGCGTGGGCTCGGAGCTTGGATTCTGCATAGTACTGGCGGTGGCCCTGGCCATTGCCGGCGAGCCTATGGGGGCGCACATACGCTGGTTTGGCGGGATGTACATACCGCTCATACTGGTGCTGCACCACTACGCCCGCAAACGCGAGCAGCTGCGTGTCACCAAGACCCTCATCGTGGTGCTGCTGGCTACGTTCCTGCCCTTCATCACCTACCTGCTCAAAGCACAGATCATCACTCTGGAATGAAGTACTACATCATAGCCGGCGAAGCCTCGGGCGACATGTACGGCGCCCGCCTCATGCGCGAGCTCAGAGGGCGCGACCCCGAAGCCGAGTTCCGCTTCTGGGGCGGCGACGCCATGGCTGCGGAAGGGGGGACGCCGGTGCGCCACATCCGCGACCTGGCCATCATGGGCTTCGTAGAGGTGCTGGCACACCTGCACACTGTGCTGGGCAACCTGGCGTACTGCAAACGCGACATCGCCGCCTTCGGGCCGGACGTTGTGGTCGGCATAGACTATCCGGGGTTCAACCTGAAGATAGAGGCCTGGGCCCACCGACAGGGGTACAAGACGGTCCACTACATATCGCCCAACCTGTGGGCCTGGAAGAAAGGGCGGCTACGGGGCATGCGGGAGAGCATAGACCGGCTGTGCTACATACTGCCCTTCGAGGAGCGCTTCTTCGCCGAGAACAAGATGAGACAGGCCCTCTATGTGGGGCACCCGCTGCTCGACGAGGTCGGCGACATACAGAACCGGACGGCCGAGCACACGGGCGACGTGATAGCCCTGCTGCCTGGGAGCCGGAAACAAGAACTGAGACAGAGCCTGCCGCTGATGGTGCAGCTGGCGGACAGGCATCCGGAATACCGCTTTGTGGTGGCCGGCATGAGCCTGATAGGGCGGGAGCTGTACGACAGCCTGATACCCGCCGGCAGCAATGTCGAGGTCGTCTACGACCAGACGTACGCCCTGCTGGCGAGGGCGCACGCCGCGGTGGTGTGCTCCGGCACAGCCACCCTGGAGACGGCCCTTTTCGACGTGCCGCAGGTGGTCTGCTACAGGGCCAACGCCCTGTCGATAGCCATAGCCAAGGCCATCGTCAGCCGCCGGATACGCTACATTTCGCTGGTGAACCTCATCGTGGACAAGACCGTCGTCACAGAGCTCATACAGGAAGACTTCAACGCCGCGCGGCTGGAGAAGGAGTTCAGGCTGATAGCCGACGACGCCGCGACGAGGGAGCGCATAGCAGCCCAATACGCCACGCTGCGCAGCCTTCTGGGCGGGAGCGGCGCCAGCGGCCGCACAGCACAAGCCATACTCGACCTGACAAGATGAAACGCACACTGCTCATACTACTGCTGCTGCTCGGCGTCGGCACCGCGAAGGCGGACCGCGTGCGGGTGCGCCTTTTCTCCGCCAACACCGTGTCCACGCTCAACGTGAGCTTCGACCTGGGCGCCTACAACCTATATGTCGACGGCGACAACCTGCTGGAAGACATGGTGGGCGAAGGGCGGTCGGTCACCGTGCGGCACGAAGGCGGGAAGCTGCACGTCAGCGTCAACGAGGACGACTACGGCCTGCACAGCACGCTGCGGCTGGAGGCCACGGACACGGCATGCATAATGTGTCTGAACCCCGAGGGAGCGAAGCAGCGCACCTACGAAGGCAACCTCGAGATAAAGCCCCTCGGCATGGGGAGCCTGCTGGTGGTGGGCGACGTGGAGTTCGAGACCTACATAGCCGGGGTGGTGCAGAGCGAGATCTACGGCCAGCAGAGCGACATCTTCCGAATACAGGCCATCATAAGCCGGACGTGGGCGCTGCGGAACATCAACAAGCACGCCGCGGACGGGTACAACTTCTGCGACCATGTCCACTGCCAGGCCTACCTCAACCGGTGTGTGCGTCCCGACATCATGATGGGAGTGATACGCAGCAGCGGCGAGACCCTGGTCGACGCGTCCGGGCGCCTCATAGAGACCCCGTTCCACTCCAACTCCGGAGGGCAGACGGCCAACTCGGAGGACGTGTGGCGCACTGCCCTACCCTATCTGCGGTCGGTGCAGGACACCTTCTCCTACCGCATGCGCCAGAGCGACTGGACGAAGACCATCAGCGCGGACAAGTGGCTCGCTTACTTCAAGAACAAGCACAAGCTCGACACCGGCAACCCGGCGGTGCGCGACACCCTGCTCCACTACGCCCAGCCCACACGGCGGGTCCGAATACTCGGGGTGCCGCTGACGCGGGTGAGGGTGGACTGGAAGCTCAAATCGACCTTCTTCAGCGTGGACTACGACAGCACGTCGCGCAACGTGGTGCTGCGCGGCCACGGCTACGGGCACGGCGTGGGCCTCAGCCAGGAGGGCGCCATCAGGATGGTCGGCCTTGGCATAGCCTACGACAGCATACTGCACCACTACTACACGGGGGCGGTGCTGCACCACGACCCGACGGTGGTGATACACTACATAGAGAACTATGCCGAACAGCTGGCCCGCATCATAGAAGAGGACGCCAACAGCACGACGCGGACGCGCTCCAAGAAAGACGACTGGCTGGGCCGCCTGTTCCGCCTTCGCGACCGCGAAGAGCGCGAAGAAATATATATAGAAGAACAACAAGACAACGAACAAGACTGGCAATATGAATGGTAAGAAGAGAAGCATAGCGAGAATGGTCCTCGCGCTTGTGTGCACCGGCATCATGTTTGGCGCCGGAGCCCAGAACAACCGCAGCGCCCGGATAGAGTGGCACAGCATGCAGCAGGCCGACGCCGCGCGCATCGGCAACCGCATCTACTTCGTGGACTTCTACACCGACTGGTGCGGATACTGCAAGAAGATGGACCGCGAGACCTTCAGCGACCCCACGGTGGCGGCGATTATGAACAAATACTACTACCCCGTGAAGTTCAACGCCGAAAGCCGAGGGGAGGTGACGTGGAACGGCAAGACCTACCGCGCCGGCCAGAACGGGCGCTCGAAGGTGCACGAGTTCGCGTATGCCACGCTGGGGCCCCGCATGGGCTTTCCCACCTTTGCCCTGTTCCGATCGGACGGCACCCTGCTGCAGAGCGTACCAGGCTTCTACAGCGCCAAAGACTTCGTGGTGATACTCTGGTACTTCGCCAGCGGCGACTGCGACAAATACCCCTTCGACCGCTACCAGCAGATTTTCGACCGCGAGATACGGCCGCAGATGGAGAAAGCGCTGGGAACGGCCAAGTGAGGGGCTGACGGCGGCCGCTGAAGCACAAACACATACACAAAAAGAAAAACACCATGGGACTTTTCGATTTTCTGCACAAAACCAAAGAAGAAGAACGCCAGACCCTCGACCAGGGCCTTGCCAAGACCAAAGAGAACCTGCTACAGAAGCTTACGCGCAGCATACTGGGCAAATCGACGGTAGACGACGAAGTGCTCGACAACCTCGAGGAGACGCTCATCACCAGCGATGTAGGTGTCGACACCACGCTCAAGGTCATCGGCAAGCTGCAGGAGCGGATACGGCGCGACAAATACATCTCCACGTCGGAGCTCAACTCGATACTGCGGGCGGAGATAGCGCAGCTGCTGCGCAAGCCGCACGACGGATTTCCCGCGACCTTCGACGCCCCGCTGCCCAAGACGCCATACGTGATACTGGTGGTGGGCGTGAACGGCGTCGGCAAGACCACTACCATCGCCAAGCTGGCCTACCGCTACAAGGCCGCAGGGCGCAGCGTGGTGCTGGGCGCCGCTGACACCTTCCGCGCCGCCGCTGTGGAACAGCTCACGCTGTGGGCCGAGCGTGTTGGAGTGCCCATCGTGCAGCAGGGCATGGGCGCCGACCCGGCCTCGGTGGCCTTCGACACCCTGCAGAGCGCCCTATCGAAGAAGGCCGACGTAGTGATTATCGACACGGCCGGACGCCTGCACAACAAAGTGGGGCTCATGAACGAGCTCACGAAGATACGCCGCGTCATGCAGAAGCTGGTCCCCGACGCGCCGCACGAAGTGCTGCTCGTCCTCGACGCGTCGACCGGACAGAACGCCGTGGAGCAGGCGCGTCAGTTCACCTCCGCCACCGACGTCAACGCGCTCGCCCTCACCAAACTGGACGGCACCGCCAAAGGAGGCGTCATCATAGGCATCTCCGACCAGTTCAACATACCAGTCCGATATATCGGTCTCGGTGAAAAGATGACCGACCTCCAACTCTTCGACCCCGACGAGTTCGTGGACTCGCTTTTCGACAAAGATTAACGGCTTGACCGCTGAACCACAGACCACTGCCTACCAATGAGAATAAACATCATCACCCTGGGGTGCTCCAAAAACACCGTCGACAGCGAGAAGCTGGCTGCGGGGCTTCAGGCTGCGGGGCACACCGTGCACTTCGACCGCGCACGCAACGACTGCGACACCGTCATCGTCAACACCTGCGGCTTCATCGGCGACGCCAAGGAGGAGAGTATCAATACTGTGCTGCAGCAGATTGGCGTCAAAACGAGGGGGCGAAAGTCGCGGCGACTCGTCGTCTGCGGATGCCTTGTGGAGCGCTACCGCGACGAACTGGAGAAGGAGATGCCGGAGGTGGACGCCTGGTACGGGGTGCACGAATGGGAACGGATGGTACGCGAGATTGGGGAAGTCGGTGATTACCGGGAGACTACGGTACGGCCACTTTCCACCGCGTCGCACTACGCCTACCTCAAAATCGCCGAAGGGTGCAACCGCAGCTGCTCCTACTGCGCCATACCGCTGATACGCGGCGCCCACCGCTCGATACCTATCGACGACCTTGTCGCAGAAGCCAAAGCCCTTGTCGCAGGCGGGGTCAAAGAGCTGATAGTCATCAGCCAGGACACCACCTACTACGGCCTCGACATCTACGGCCGGAGGGCGCTGGGCGAGCTGCTCGACCGGCTGGCCGACGAGAGCGGGGCGACGTGGATACGGCTCCACTACACCTACCCCACCTCGTTTCCGGCCGACGCCATCGACGCCATAGCGCGCCACAAGAACATCTGCAACTACATCGACATACCCCTGCAGCACATCAACTCACGCATTCTCAGCTCGATGCAACGCGGCATAGACCGCGAGGGGACGCTGCGCCTCCTCGACACCTTCCGCGCCAAACTGCCCGACGTGGCGATCCGTACCACCCTGATAGTCGGCTACCCAGGCGAGAGCGAGGAGGAATTCGACGAGCTGAAAGACTTCGTGAAGCAGGCGCGGTTCGACCGCATGGGCTGCTTCGCCTATTCGCCCGAAGAGGGCACGCCCGCCTACGCCCTCGGCGACACTGTGCCAGAGGACGTCAAGCAGCGGCGGGTCGACGAGCTCATGGCCATACAGGAACAGATATCGCTCGAGAAGAACCGCGCCCGCATCGGCCGCACCTACCGCTGCATCGTAGACAGGCGCGAAGGGGAGCTGCTCGTGGCCCGGACGGAGTACGACAGCCCCGAGGTCGACGACGAAGTCCTTGTGCGACAGACGCGTGCCGGCATCCGACCGGGCGACTTTGTGGACATCCGCATCACCGACGCCCTCGAGAACGACCTCGTGGGGGAGATTGCGTAACCGGAGCCCCAAAAACCTTTAACGCATTGTACACCAAGCCTTAGCGGTATCATGGCCCGATTTGACCGCCATCCGCACCCAGAGAGGGGGTAGAGAGGCCCCAGAGAGGCCCCAGAGAGGCTGCATAGAAGGCACTGTGGAACAGGCGTTTGACGAAAGCCCTCGGGAGGGGTGGTAGCAGGGGGTCGGACCATAGCCTGCAGAAAAAAGACGGTGCAAGGCCTCAATATCTGATTTTTTTCGTACTTTTGCAGCCGGTTTCGGTCCCGTCGGAAGACGGGCCAAGAGGGAACCGGGTGCGAATCCCGGGCAGTCCCGCTGCTGTGAGCCTCAATAGATTAGGCGCGTCCCACATGCCACTGTACACCGCCACAGGTGTATGGGAAGGCCGGATGCGGAGGCAAGCCAGAAGACCTGCCGAAGCCATGGAAAAGAACATTTATGCCCTCGAGGACAGGAGCAGAATGAGCATTGTTGTCACATATTGTATAGTATCGTTTATTGTTTGGCTGCGGTGGCGCAACCGAAAGTGTCGAAAACGCCACATTGTCAGCGACGTGACGCTCTGCCTGATGTACTCGTGGGCTTTCCTTTTGCCGCCCGCCGGCGCGGCGGGGCAGGACACGGTGAGGGCGCTTGACGAGGTGGAAATCAGCTCGCAGCGCCCGCCGTCCACCATGCGTACCGCTACGCCGACCCAAGTGGTCGACGCCAGCACCATTGAGAAGCTCGGGGCGCTGCAGCTGAGCGACGCCGTGCGTCAGATGGCCGGCGTAACCCTGAAGGACTACGGCGGTGTAGGGGGCATGAAGACCGTGTCGGCCCGTGGGCTGGGCAGCCAGTTTTCGACGGTGACCATAGACGGAGTGGCCGTCAACGACGCGCAGAACGGCCAGGTCGACCTGGGGCGCTACCTACTGGGCAACGCCGCCTACGTGAGCCTCAGCCAAGGGCAGCAGCAGACTGGCCTCCTCTCGGCCAGGGCCTATGCCGCCGGCAACGTGCTGAACCTGGAGACAGCCGAGCCCAGCTTCTTCGCCGCCGAGCGCACCAACCTCAAGGCGAGCTTCGAGGCCGGGTCGTTCGGCATGCTCAATCCGTCGGCCCAGTGGGAACAGCGCTGGAGCCGACGGCTGAAAAGCAGCCTGTGGGTCAACTGGCTGAGCAGCGACGGCGACTATCCCTTCACGCTCTACTACACGGGCAACCGCGACGACAGCAGCAGCACGGAACGGCGCCGGCACTCGGCCATGCACATGCTCACCACCGACGCGAACATCTTCTTCAGCATAGCCGACAGCAACAGGCTCAGTGCCAAGCTGCACTACATGGGCGGGCGGCACCAGCTTCCGGGGCCGGTGCAACTCTACAAACAGAGCCCCTCGGCCCAGAGCACCCGCGAGGAGGTCCTCTTCGCCCAGGCACGCTGGACCGTGGATCGGAGGAGATGGAGCAGCCAGCTGATGGGCAAGGTGCAGTCCACCTACGACCTCTACGAGGACAGCGCCGCGAGCACCCGGACGCGATACCTCATGAACGACTACCGGCAGCGCGAAGCCTACCTCAGCGGAAGCGCGGTGTACCACCTGGCGCGGTGGATAGACCTGAGCGCCGCCGTAGACGGCAGCCTCGCGTCGCTGCGCACCAACCTGGCGCTGCGCAACGACGTGCACCGCGAGAACCTGATGACGGTAGCGGCCCTCCGGCTGCACCAGCAGGACAGCAACCTCAACAGCATCGAGCTGCGGGCCAACCTGCTCGGCACCATGATACGTGACCGCGTGGCCGACCTCGACACGATGCCGCTCTACCGCCGCCTCTCCCCTTTCGTGGGCCTGACCATCACCTACGGCGGGCGGCTCACGCTGCGCTACTTCTACAAAGAGACCTACCGCGCGCCCAACTTCAGCGAGCTCTACTTCTTCGCCATGCCGCGCGACCTGGCCCCCGAGCGGGCGCGCCAGCACAATGTGGGCCTCACTTACACCGGGCGCGCGCTTGCCGCCACCATCGACGCCTACCACAACCGCGTGTCGGACAAGATACTGGCCATACCCACACAGAACATGTTCCTCTGGAGCATGCAGAACATAGGGCGAGTCCACATACTCGGGCTGGATGCCACGCTCAGCCTGCAGCTTTCGGAGCTGAGCCTTCAGCTCAACTACACCTACCAGCATGCCGTAGACCGCAGCGACCCCAGCGGTCCCACCTACGGCCACCAGATAGCCTACACCCCGCGCCACAGCGGCGGCGGCACCCTGCGCTGGGAGAACAGGTGGGTCAACCTCGGCGCGACCGCCATGGTTGTCGGCGAACGCTACTACCGCATGCAGAACAGCCCAGAGTACCTCTTGGCGCCCTACTGCGACCTCGGCCTGTCGGCGGACCGCTCCATTGACCTGCCGTGGGGCACACTGAGGCTGCAGGTGCAGGTGCTCAACATACTGGACGTACAATACGAAGTGGTGCGCTCCTACCCCATGATGGGGCGCAACGTCCGCTTCAAAGTGTCATTCGAACTATAAAGACCAATGCCAATCATGAAACACATCGTCACCCTGGCCGTCATGGCAACCCTGATGCTCACCTTCGCGGCCTGTACAGAGAAAGAAACGGACGAGCCGAAGCCCGAGACCGTGGTGTCGCCGAATCCGCGATACATGGCTGCCGCCAACGGTAAGCTGTACGTCAGCTGCTACAACCCGTCGTCGGTTATCCGCATCGACACCGCCACGCACAGCGTCGAGGCCGTGTGCCGCCTGGGCGACTACAATCCCGAGGGCGTGGCCATAGCCGGCGACCGCCTCTTCGTGGCCAGTTCGTGGATACAGGAAGAGAACGGCAACACGCTATACGACAGCGCAGTCTATGTGATAGACCTGGCCACGTTCAGCGTGCTGCAGACCGTCAAGGTGGGGCTCAACCCCGACCGGCTCCGGGCTGTGGACGACAGATACGTCGTAGTGGGCTGCAACGGCAACTACGGCGACCGGGCAGCAGACTCTTACATCATAGACGCCACGACACTCGACGCACGCCGCACCGGCATCAACATGACAAGCCTGTGTACCTACAACGGCCTCGTGTACGCTTACTCCAGCCCCCACTACGGGTCGCCGGACGTGACCTTCCTCACCCTCGACCCCGTGAGCCTCGACGCGGACACCATCATGCGCGGCTGCGACATCGCCATGCCCTTCGGCATCGACGTCATAGAGGGCGACGTCTATGTCACCACAGCCGACATCATGAGCGCGACCGGGGAGGTGCACCGCTTCGCGCCCAGCGGCACGCGAGTGTGGCGCAGCGAGACCGGCATATACACCTCGCGCACCGCCGCCCTCGGCGACGGGACGGCCTATGTGCTCAACCAGGGAGCGTGGAGCGCCAACGACGCCTCGCTCGACCGGATCAACCTCGGTGACGGCACGGTGCAACGCAATGTGTTCGCCGCCGCCAACAAACGCGGCCTTGGCGACATAGCACAGGACATACTGGTATACGGTTCCAAGGCCTATGTGACGGTCACCTTCTCAAACAGCATAGAGACGGTCTCGCTCGCCGACAACACGTCGGTCCGCATAGCACTGTAAGGCGCGTCAAGGCTGGGTGGCTATGTAGTCGATGACCTTCTGCTTGTCGCTTCGGTAGGTGAGGACATCGACCACGGAATGATAGTTGTTCTTGTCTACGCAATAGGCGTAGGCATATTTCAGGAAGTCGACCTGCGACTGGCTGTAGTCGAGCGTGCGGGCCAGATAGGCAATCTGCTCGGCAGTGAAGTAGGCAGAGGCCACGATGGTCTTGCCGAGGGCCAGGCGGTCGCTGTCGAAGGACTGCGCCTTCATCTGAGCCGCCATGCTGTTCAGCTGGTCGTCGTCGACCACCTCCACCACCTGGGTCTGCGGCTGCTGCGGCGACTGCGGATGGTGGGATACAGACTCTTCGTCGTGGGGACGAGGGCGCACCGCCACAATGATGGGCTGCTGCTCTTCGGGGCGGTTGTGGGAAGCGGTGTAGAGCGATACCTTCTCGAGGCGGCTGTCGTAGTCGACATAGACGACCACGATGGGCTCGCCGGGACGGATGTCAATCACGGCAGCTTTCTCGACGGGACGTTTCTGGACGACGACCACCTCGTGGGTCTGGTCGCTCACGTCGTTGACCAAGACGCGGCTCTGCGGCATACGGTTCTTCAGGTCGCCGTCGACGAAGACCGAGAAGGTCTCGCCGTGGCGCGACTCGAAGCGTAGATTGTAGCGTGTAGGGGCGGGCTGAGCGCCACCCTGAGGCTGTCCAACCGCCACGGCGGCGAGACACAGCACCGTCAGCACGGCTACGAAGAAACGTTTCACACTGTACCTCTCTTTCTTTCGGCCCGGAAAGCCATAGTGTCGATCCACCGCCCGTCCTCGCCGTGCAAGGCTTTGGCGAACTCTTCGAACGAGCGATGCTCCATGTATATCACATTGTACACATCGCCCACGTTGTCGATGAAGTGGGCGTCGCTGTCGGTGATGAAGTTGAACCGCTTGAGGTAGGCGAACTTCTTCACCATCTCGTCGCGAGTGGTGAAGCGGTTAATCTCCAGGCCGTCGGCTTTGAGGTCGGGAGGGACGAAGCCGAGCTGGCTGGTGAGCGAGGTGGAGCCCTTGTTGATATGCGCCGGGACGAAGAGGCCGCCAATGCGGTGGACCTCCTCGTAGAGCCCGTCGAGGTCCACGTCGAGGGCGGTGTGGAGGAGGTAGGGCTCCTCGCCGACTATCTCCTCGTTCTCGTCGACGATGAGCTGATATCCGAAGCGGTCCTCGTCGAGGGGAATCGGAGGGAGGTGGGCGTCGATAAACGCCTGGAACTCGTCGAGCTGCTCGTCGGTACCGAAGAGGCCGAGGCAGTGGGCTTCCTCCTGCGAGGTAATCTCCACTCCACCGAGCACGAAAAGGCCGTTCTCGCGGCCCACGCGCTGCGTCACCTTCACCTGCCGCGTCGTGTTGTGGTCGGTGATGGCAATCATGTCCAGTCCCCGTTCCAGGGCACGCGCCACGATGGCCGTGGGCGACATCTCGAGGTCGCCGCACGGCGAGAGTACCGTGTGGATGTGCAGGTCAGCCTTGTACGGGTTCATTCGGACAAACTGTCGATTAATGCAAACGCCCGATACGTCAGGCGTTCAGCAGCTGGTATATCTTTCCGACGGTCTCGTAGGTCTGCATGTCGGTAGAGAGGAAGGGGATGCCCTCCTCGTTGCTCTGCTCGACGGTGTCGTCGCCGGGGGTGAGCCCCTTGACGAGGATGACGCAGGCCAGTTCCTTCAGGGAGGCGATGGCCATCACGTTCTTGTGGGTCTGGAGAGTCACCCAGACGTTGCCCATCTCGGCATTGCCCATGACGTCGCTGAGCAGGTCGCTGACGTAGCAGCCGTCGATGTCGCGGTCCAGTCCGCTCTCGCCACTCAGCACCTTGAGGTTCAGTTTCTCTACAAGTTCTCTTACTTTCATCGTTATCTGTTTTTTTCTGTTTTTGACTGTTACAATACGCGGCTATTTCAGCAGCTTGAGCAGCTGCTTCTCCGCGGCCTCCGGGAGGAGCTGGCGGAGGTGGTCCAGCATGCGGCGGTGCGACTCCTCGGGGGTGCGGTCGCACGCGGCCGCGTCGGGGCCGAGCAGCCGTTCGGGGGTGGTGAGGAGCGAGAGGCCCCAGCCGTAGGCGTGGCCCTGCTTGTCGCGTGGATAGACGAAGTCCTCGGTCACGATGCGGCATCCCATCTGCATGCGGGCCACGTAGCCGTCGAAGAGGCTCCGCATTTTAGGACCCACGAGGCCGCAGGCGGCGCGGAGGTCGCGGCTGACCATGCTGCCGCGCTCGCGCAGGGTGTCGAGGATGGCCTCGGAGAGTGCCCCTTCGTCGGTCTCGTCGGACGGGAGTGGGTAGGAATGGCGGCGCCAGTTGCAGAAGTCGGGCCACCACTGGCGGCTCACGAAGCCTGCCTTGCCGGCGAAGAACTTGCCGTAGACGCACTCGCGGTCGGCCACGACGGGCCCTTTCCACTTCCAGAGGGGCCAGTCCCAGCCGCCGTCGTCGTAGGCGACGTAGCGGCACTCTTCGCTCACCAGCGCCTCGGCGCTGAAGCCGCGGATGCCGCTTTCGAGCAGTGGCAGGAAGCCGACGGCCTGGATGCATTCCATCAACTCCGGGCAGGAGTGGATACGCCCCTGCCCGTCGTCGATGCTGCGTTGGTGCATATATTCCTTCAGCGAGGTCATTTCGTTTTGAAGCTCTCCAGGTCGGCCTCGGAGAAGTGCATCACGTAGTAGCTCTTGGCGCAGACGTCCTCTTCGGTCATGCGGACATAGACGTTGGCGCTGTCGGCGAAGCGCTTGCGCAGGTCGCCCTGTGCGCGGGAGGCGTCGTCGAGGATGAGGAGGCACATGATGATTTCGGCCGTCATGTCGTAGAGGCGGCGTGCCAGGAAGTCGTGGACGTCCTGCGAGCCCTGCTCCTTGACGTAGTTGACAGCCTTCTCGTAGAGGTCCACCAAGGGGGCGACGCGGGCCTTCAGGGGCTTCATTTCGTCGCTTACCTCGTTCTGCATCATGTCGCGGATGACCTGGAGGTAGGTGCCGTTGGTGACGTAGCGGATGGCTGCGACGACCTGCAGCTGTGTGGTGCCTTCATAGATGCTGAAGATGCGGGCGTCGCGGTAGAGGCGCTGGCTCTTGTATTCCATGATGAAGCCGCTGCCGCCGTGGATAGAGATGGCGTCGTAGGCGTTCTGTGAGGCGTATTCGCTGTTCATGCCCTTGGCGATGGGCGTGAAGGCGTCGGCGAGGCGGCTGTACTGCTTCATCTCGTTGCGCTCCTCGGGTGTGAGCTTGCGGAAGCGTGCGATGTCCTCGAGGCTCTTGTAGATGTCGACGTAGCGTGAGGTGCAGTAGAGCAGGGAGCGGCCGGCGTCGAGCTTGGCGCGCATGCGGGAGAGCATGTCGTAGACGGCGGGGAAGTTGATGATCTTCTCGCCGAACTGAGCGCGTTCGCGGGCGTAGGCGAGGCCTTCGTTGTAGGCTTCCTGTTCGACGCCCACGCTCTGGGCGGCGATGCCGAGGCGGGCGCCATTCATGAGGGCCATGACATATTTTATGAGGCCGAGTTTGCGGTCGCCGCAGAGTTCGGCACGGGCGTTCTTGTAGGTAAGCTCGCAGGTGGGGGAGCCGTGGATGCCGAGTTTGTGCTCGATGTGGCGCACGTCGACGCCGCCGTTGCGCTTGTCGTAGATGAACATGGAGAGGCCGCGGCCGTCCTTGGTGCCCTCTTCGGAGCGGGCCAGGACGAGGTGGATGTCGGAGTCGCCGTTGGTGATGAAGCGCTTCACGCCGTTGAGGCGCCAGCACTGCTCTTTCTCGTCGTAGGTGGCCTTGAGCATGACGCGCTGGAGGTCGGAGCCGGCGTCGGGCTCGGTGAGGTCCATGCTCATGGTCTCGCCCTTGCAGATGCGTGGGATGTATTTCTCGCGCTGCTCGTCGCTGCCGAACTCGTAGAGGGTGTCGATGCAGCTCTGGAGGCTCCAGATGTTCTGGAAACCGGCGTCGGCGGCGCTGATAACCTCGCTCATCATGGAGAAGACGGTGCTCGGGAGGTTCAGTCCGCCGTAGCGGCGCGGCATGGAGACGCCATAGAGGCCGGCCTTGCGGGTGATGTCGAGGTTTTCGAAGGTCTTCGACGCATAGATCATGCGGCCGTTCTCGAGGTGAGGTCCTTCGAGGTCGACGCTCTCGGAATTGGGCTCGATGGTGTCGGCGGCCACCTGTCCGGTGATGTCCAGGATGCGGCGGTAGTTCTCGACGGCGTCCTCGTGGTCGACGGGGGCATAGTCGAATTCCGCAGCGTCTTTGAAGCCGTCTTCTTTCAGCTCCACGAGCCGTTTCATCAAAGGATGGGAGAGATGGAATTCAATCTCCGGGTGGTCGGTATAATAGTTTGCCATAATCTGTTGGTTTTTGGGGTAGACAGTAGTCAGTAGTTAAGTAGTTAAGCCAAATGTTTTGCTTTTCGGTAGACAGGAGACAGTAGTTAAGTAGTTAAGCCAAATGTTTTGCTTCTCGGTAGACAGGAGGCAGTAGTTAAGTAGTTAAGCCAAATGTGCTGCTTCTTCAATTTAACGTCTTGCTACTTTCTGCGTCTACTATTAAACGTCTTGCTTCTACAATCTATTGTCTGCTTCTACAATTTTAATGTTTTGCTTTTACAGTTGAGTGCCGAAATTTTTCTCCATTAAGCCTTTGCAATAGCTGGTCAATAACTTGCTCGTTTCCTCTGCCAGTGAGGACAGGCTGGTGTACGTCGCTTCGTCGATAAAGCCGAGGTCGCGGGAGAGAAGGACGTAATATCTGCATTCTTCCAGACTGCCTTGTGCTATGTTGTAGAAACGCAGTTTATCGGGGCTGGATAGTTTCTTATATCCCTCGGCAATATTTGCGGGGACAGACACGGCCGCACGACGAAACTGGGAGCAAAGTCCAAACTTCTCGTAATCGGGATATACCTTTACGGCACGGTACACCTGAAGCACAAACTCGTGCGCCTTTTGCCATGCCTTAATCCCGTGGAAGTTTGTTGTCATCATACTATTGGCTTGACTACTTTACTACTGTCTACTGACTACAAATTCTACTTACTATTTTGTTTATAATACTTTATGAGCTTCGGGACGACCTCTTCGACGGTGCCGGTGATGACGTAGTCGGCGATTTTGTTGATGGGTGCGTCGGGGTCGCTGTTGACGCTGATGATGATGCCGCTGTCCTGCATGCCGGCGATGTGCTGGATTTGGCCGCTGATGCCGCAGGCGATGTAGACTTTGGGGTGGACGGTGACGCCGGTCTGGCCGATCTGGCGGTCGGCGTCGATCCATCCGGCGTCGACGGCGGCACGGCTGCCGCCCACTTCGCCGTGGAGCACTTTGGCGAGCTCGAAGAGCTGGTCGAAGCCTTCCTTGGAGCCCACGCCGTAGCCGCCGGCCACGACGATGGGAGAGCCTTTCAGGTTGTGCTTGGCGGCTTCGACATGGTGGTCGAGGACATGCACGACGAAAGCTTCGGGGGAGACGTACTTGTCGACCTCGGGGTAGACGACCTCTTTGCGGAAGGTGCCTTTGTAGAGCGCTTTCTGCATGACGCCGCTGCGGACGGTGGCCATCTGAGGACGGTGGTCGGGGTTGACGATGGTGGCCACGATGTTGCCGCCAAAGGCGGGACGGATTTGGTAGAGCAGGTTCTGGTAGACCTTGCCGGACTTCTTGTCCTCGTAGGGGCCGATTTCGAGCTGGGTGCAGTCGGCGGTGAGGCCGCTGGTGAGGCTGGAGCTGACGCGTGGGCCGAGGTCGCGGCCGATGACGGTGGCGCCCATGAGGCAAATCTGCGGCTGCTCCTGGCGGAAGAGGTTCACGACGATGTCGGTGTGTGGCGCCGAGGTGTAGGGGAAGAGGCCCTGGGCGTCGAAGACCCACAGTTTGTCGACGCCGTAGGGCAGAATCTGGTCTTCGACGTGGCCACGGATGGCGGTGCCGATGACGACGGCATGGAGTTCGACTTTCAGCTCGTCGGCCAGCTTGCGACCCTTGGTCAGCAGCTCCTGGGAGACTTCGCGCACCTCCGTGCCCTCGATTTCAATATATACAAATACGTTGTTCATATCTTCTTTGTTTTTTGACGACAACACTGTCTGTTTTTTGACGACAACCGAGACAAATTATGACAAATTGCTAAGCGCTGGCGGCAGGTGGTTGTCTGCGTTGTCGTTGTTGTCGTCCAATTACACATGGCTTGTCGATTTATCCAATGATTTTGTCGGCCAGGAGTTCCTGGATGAGGCTGTTGATGTTCTCGTCGCTGCCGTCCATGGTCTTGCTCTCTTTGGCCTGGAAGGCGATGCTCTGGACCTCTTTGACCTTGGTGGGGGAGCCGCTCATGCCGCACTGGGCGGGGTCGCCGTCGACGTCGGCCACGCTCCACTGTGTGAGGTTGAGGTAGGGGCGGTCGGCGCGGAGGGCCTTGCGCGGGTCGTCGTCGGCCACCTCGAGGGGGCATGCGGCGTACTTATATTTCATGACGAGTTTGGCGTTGGCGGGGCGGCACTCGGCGGCGCTGCCGTTGACGGTAACCACCAGAGGGAGCGGGGCTTCCACCACCTCGACGCCGCCGTCGATGAGGCGGCGGATGGTGGCCTTGCCGTTCTCGACCTTCAGTATCTCCTCGGCGTAGGTCACTTGGTTAAGACCCAGTTTTTGAGCCACTTGGGGGCCAACCTGGGCGGTATCGCCGTCGATGGCCTGACGGCCACCGATGACGAGGTCGACGTCGCCGATTTTCTTGATGGCCGTGGCGAGGGCGTAGCTGGTGGCGAGGGTGTCGGCACCGGCGAAGAGGCGGTCGGTCAGCAGCCAGCCGGTGTCGGCGCCGCGGTAGAGGCCTTCGCGGATGATCTCGCCGGCACGCGGGGGACCCATGGTCAGCAAGCCCACGGAGGTGCCGGGGTTCTGCTCTTTGATGCGGAGCGCCTGCTCGAGCGCGTTGAGGTCTTCGGGGTTGAAAATGGCCGGCAGGGCGGCGCGGTTCACGGTCCCCTCCGGCGTCATGGCATCTTTGCCAACGTTACGTGTATCAGGTACTTGCTTGGCAAGTACAACGATTTTCAGGCTCATAGTTTAGTACATTTTAACAATGCAAAAATACGTCATTTTCCGGACATGACAAAAAAAAAGTGGCACGCGCGGCACTTTTTAACGTTTTGTCCAGGCTGGAGAGGTGAAAAGTCGAAGAGTCGAGAAGTCGAAAAGTCGAAGAGAGGGGGTAGTGAGGGGGTAGTGAGGGGGTAGTGAGGGGGTAGAGGGGCTCCTCAAAAAAAGGGGGCAGGGGGAGGGGGGAGAGAAAAAAACAGGGAGGGGAAGATAGGAAATTGGCCAAAGTTTTGGAAAAAATGTGTATTTTTGCAGTCCGGAAACGACCGTTGCGCCGAGAGGCGAGACGGCATGTAACGAACTGGACACATGAACATTATAATAGCTGGCGACGGCGAGGTGGGGGTCCACTTGGCCAAGTCGCTTACGGAATTGGACTACAACATCACGGTTGTCGACCCGCACTCGGAGCTGCTGAAGCACCTGGAGAGCGAGACGGACCTGCTGACCATCGTGGGCGATGCGACGTCGCCGCAGGTGCTGCGCGACGCCGGTGTGGGCGACTGCGACCTGTTTCTGGCAGTGCTTCACCAAGAGAGCCTGAACCTGGTGAGCTGCATGCTGGCCAAGAAGCTGAAAGCCAAGAAGACAGTGGCCCGCATCACCAACGCCGAGCTGCTCACGCCCCGTCACCGCGAGATGATGCGCGAGATGGGCGTGGACGAGATGGTCTGTCCCGAGCGCATAGCCGCCAAGGAGATTACCAACCTACTGAACAACAGTGCCGCCACGGAGTTCTTCGACTTCAGCGGGGGCCTGCTCACGATGTACGTGATACGCCTCGAGGCCGACTCGCCGGTGGTGGGCCATGCGGTGAAAGACCTGGCGCAGACCTACAGCGACCTGCAGGTGAAGGTGGTGGCCCTGCTGCGTGGCGGCGAGACCATCATACCGCACAGCGACACGGTGTTCCACCCCGGCGACCAGGCCTACATCATAGGCCGCCGCGGCCAGGTGGAGACCATCAACAGGGTGGCGGGGAAGCGGTCGTTCAGCATACGGAGAATCATGATTGCCGGCGGGGGGCGCATAGGACGCTATGCCGCCTCGACGCTGCAGGACAGCCTGAACACCACCCTCATAGAACACAACCGTGAACGGGCCGAGGAGCTGGCCGCCACGCTCAGCGACACCCTCGTCATCAACGGCGACGCGACGAACATAGACCTGCTGAAAGCCGAAGGTCTGGAGAAGGTGGACGCGTTCATCGCCGTCACGGACTCGAGCGAGACGAATATACTCACCTGCCTACACGCCAGGCGGTTAGGTGTGCGTCGCACCATAGCCTTGGTGGAGAACACGGGCTTTATAAACATCTCGCAGGACATCGGCATAGACACCATTATCAACAAGAAGCTCATCACGGCGAGCTATATAGCGCGGTTCATCGTGAAGGGCGATGCCGTGAGCAGCAAGTGGCTCAGCGGAACCAACGCCGAGGTGATAGAGTTGAAGGTGGGCAAGTGGTCGCCGGCGACGCGCAAGCCCCTAGGGCAGCTCGACATACCGCTCGGCGCCACCATCGGCGGCATCACACGCGGGCGCGAGACCATGCTTCCGAGCCGCGAACTGCAGCTGAAACAGGGCGACAAGGTGGTCTTCTTCACACTTCCCAAAGCCATGGCGGCCATGGCACGGTTGTTTGACTGATGCAGCTGTTCAACCATAGACTCGTAGCCCGCCTTACGGGTACCCTGCTGCTGATGGCTGCCGCGGCGCTGATACTGCCGACGGCCGTCTCGGTGTGGCGTGGCGACGGGGCCCAGTACGGACTGGTGCTGGCCGCCACCGGCATGGTCGGCACGGGGCTGCTGCTGCGCAACATTGTGGGGCGCCGGGCCACGTCGGAACTGCACGAACGAGAGAGCTTCTGGATAACGACCATCGTGTGGCTCGTCATGCCGGCCGCCGGGGCGCTGCCCTACCTGCTGACGGGGTCGCTGACGACGTTTACGGACGCCGTCTTCGAGTCGATGAGCGGGTTCACGACGACGGGGAGCTCTGTGGTGTCCGACCCGGCAGAGCTGCCAGCCGGCGTGCTGCTGTGGCGAGCCATGACGCAGTGGGTCGGAGGGCTGGGGCTGATACTGCTGGTTATCACCCTGCTGAGGCGCCTCGACGGGGCGTCGATGCAGCTCTATGCCGCCGAGTTCTCGGGCACCCAGCAGCGCAAGCTGCACCCACACATGGCCAAGAGCGTGAGCCGCATGTGGCAGATATACACCCTCTTAACGGTGGCCGAGACTGCCGCCCTCTACGCTTGCGGCAACAGCGGACTGGACTCGGTGTGCATAGCCATGAGCACCGTCTCGACGGGAGGCTTCATGACCGCTGCCAGCGGGCTGGCAGGATACAACGACGCCACGCACCTCGTACTGACCATCTTCATGTTTGCCAGCGGCGTCAACGTGGCGTTGATATACAACTTCTTCACCCTCCACTGGCGACGTCTGAGGCGGAGCGACGAGATGGTGGTCTACGCCGCCCTCTTCACAGCGGCGGCGGCGATATGCACGGCTGCCTTCGCCGTGAGCGGCACCCCGGCCGGCGAGGCGGTGAACTTCTCGCTGTTCCACATAGCCTCGACGGTATCGACATGCGGCTTCTATACCACTCCCCCACCCCACTGGCCCTTCGCAGCCTCGGTGGTCACCTTCCTGCTGATGCTCAGCGGAGCCATGGCCGGCTCGACGGGCGGCGGCCTGAAGCTGCGGCGGCTGATGACCATGTGGCTCTACCTGCGCAACTACTTCACACGCATGCTGCATCCCGACGCCGTCTTCTGCATCAAGATAGACCGCCGCGTCGTGGATGCCGACTATGTGAACAAGATTTTCGGCTTCGTGTTCCTCTACATCCTCTTCGTCATAGGCGGGGCTTTCGCCCTGACGCTCTGCGGGAGCGGCATCGCCGAGGCGTTCTGCATGGCGGCGGCCAACATGTCGAACCTGGGCCCCACGCCGCTCATCAACAGCATGGGCGCCAATCTGGAATACGCCATGATGCCCACGGCGGCCAAGTGGGTACTGATGATCCTAATGCTCGCCGGACGGCTTGAGATATTCGCCCTGCTGGCCGTCGTTTCACCCTCATACTGGAGACGTCGATGAAGAGAAGCACAGACATAAAAGGAGTGCTGAGGATGCTGGGCATCCTGCTGGCCGCCGAGGGCGGCCTGATGGGCCTGTGCGTGGTCCCGGCGCTGCACTTCGGCGACGGAACGACAGAAGCGGTGGCCCTCTGCGCGGCCTTCACGCTGGCGGTGGGAGGCCTGCTGTGGCTCTCCTACAGCCGCTACCGGCGCATCGACGACCGGCGCATGGCCTACCTCATGGTGACGCTCATCTGGCTGGTGCTGACCCTCTTCGCGGCGCTACCGCTGATGGCCACCGGGGCCACGACGAGCCCGTCGAAGGCGTGGTTCGAAGCCATGAGCGGCCTGACGGCGTCGGGGGGCACCATCTTTGCCGACGTGAGCGCCCTGCCGGCCTCGGTGCTCATGTGGCGGTCGATGACGCAGTGGCTTGGCGGCTTCGGCATAGTGCTGTTGGTGCTGGCCGTGTCGCCACGGCTGGGTGTGAACCGCTACGCCCTCTACACGGCCGAGGCGTCGGGAGCCGACAACACAGGACGGCGCCCCGTGAGCACAGCGGTGACGATACGGCGCACGCTGACCGTGTACCTCTCGCTGACGGCGGTGTTCATAGCGGCCCTATGGCTCTCGGGGCTTCCGATATGGGAGGCTGTGAACCTGACTTTCACGAACATATCGTCGGGCGGCTTTGCCACGTCGAGCACCAGCCTTTCGGAGTTGGAGCCCGTGCAACAGTACCTGCTGGCCGCCGCCATGCTACTGAGCGGTGTGAACTTCACACTGCTATACCTCTTCTTCACGCTGAGGTGGAGGCAGATAGGACACAAGCTGGAACAATTCGGGACATACATCTCCATCTTCGTGGCAGCAGCCCTCTTCGTGGTCGGCGGGCTGCACTGGCAGATGGGGCTGGAGTGGGGCGACGCCCTGCGGTTAGGGACCGTGCAGACCGTCAGCGCCTTGACCACCACCGGCTCGGCGGTAGCCGACACGACGCAGTGGTGGACGCCGCTCACCTTCCTGCTGCTCATACTCTCGATATGCGGCGGCATGGCCGGTTCGACGAGCGGCGGGTTGAAGGTGATGAGGGTGCTGATACTGATGCGCAACGCCCGCAGCATACTGCGCGGACGGCTTCATCCGCGAGCCGTGGCGCCGCTGCGGCTCAACCGGCAACCCGTGAGCAGCCACATACGCAGCAACGTGATGGTGATATTCATAGTCTACGCCACGACGCTGATGCTGGGCACGATGGTGCTGATGCTCTGCGGTGTGAGCGCCACGGAGTCGATAGGGGCGGCGGTGGGCTGTCTGACCGGCTACGGGCCCGGCCTCGGGGCCTCGGGCGGCTTCGGCTCGTACGCCGCCTTCACGCCGGCGGCACTCTGGCTGTGCAGCTTCCTCATGCTGCTGGGTCGACTGGAGTGCATGACGGTGCTGGTTCTCTTCCTGCCGCGCTTCTGGCACCGGTAAGGGAAAAAATATTTTGCCGGATGGATTAATTTACGTACTTTTGCACAGCGTTAAACAGACAGCACAAGCATGGAAAACGAAGCCGACAATACGAACAAAGAACCCATAGTAAGTCTTGACAACGTGGTTATTAGCCACGATGACACGCCACTGCTCAGCAATGTGGGGCTCAGGCTGGAAGAGGGTGAATTTGTATACCTGATAGGCAAAAGCGGCGCCGGAAAGACGTCGTTGCTGCGCACACTCTATGCCGACCAGCCCATAGAGTCAGGCACGGCCAAGGTGTGCGGCATCGATGTGTCGCGGCTGCGCCGCCGCCAGGTGCCCGAGCTCAGACGCCGCATAGGCATCGTGTTCCAGAACGCCCGCCTGCTGGCCGACCGCGACGTGAACGCCAACCTGGAGTTCGTGCTGCGCGCCACGGGCTGGCGCAAACGCGCTGACATCAAAGCCCAGATAGAGCGCACCCTGCAGGCGGTGGGCATAGCCCACAAGGCCACGGCCATGCCGCAGCACCTCTCCGAGGGCGAGCAGCAGCGAGTGGGCATAGCCCGGGCGCTGATAAACAATCCGAAGCTCATTTTGGCCGACGAGCCCACCGGCAACCTGGACCCCGTGACCTCGGCGGAGATCATGCAGCTCCTCGTGGACCTTAACCGTCATACCGGCACCACGATGCTCATCTCGACGCACGACTTCATGATGATAGACCGTTTCCCGGCGCGCGTGGTGGTCTGCGAGAACGGAACCCTGCGCGACACGGAGCAGGGGTGAAAGAAAAGGGGCACCAAACGTACCAAACAAGAAAGAACAAACAAGCACAGAGATGAAGAAGATACTCATACTGGCCGCCGCGATACTGATAGTGATAAGCGGAGCCGCAGCCCAGAAAGGCAAATCACACCAGAGAAACTCGTCGAAGAACAGTCCCGTGATAGAGGGGCGCCACAAGATACGCCAGAGCGACTACGAGACCTTCGACAAGTTCACGCAGTTCAGCAGCAAGGACCTGAGCCGCTACTACTGCCAGTTCGACTACTCGAGGATACCGGTGCTCACGAAACGCACCACGCCGGAATGGGGCGATATGCAGCCGGTGATGAACTACCTGGAGAAGGTGTCGCGGGCCACGATGACGGTGTGCGCCATCTACGCAGTGAACCCCGACATCGACGACGCGGAGCGCCACAAGGAGCTGGCGGCGGCGGCGCAGAAAGAAGCCCTCGAGGCCCTCAACGAGTTCGACGCCTGGAAGGCCCGCCGCGAGTGGCGCAACAAGGTGCAGTACAAGGTGGCGGAGGTGGACTACCGCTACTTCAAAGGCAACGACTACTACAACCAGAAGACCGACGACGAGGTGATACGCGTGGGACTGCTGCTCTACTTCGGAAGCAAGAAGAAGAACATCATAGACCCCGACACCACGAGCCGCACCTTCCAGGACATCAAGTTCTTCCCCCACGACGCCACGATACAGCCTTCGTGGAACACGCTGCTCGACGAGGTGGCGCAGTACCTGAAGGACAACGAGCGCAAGGGGGTGCTGATAAGCGGCTACACGGACAACCAGGGCACGGAAGCATACATCAAAGGCCTGTCGCGCCAGCGAGCCACGGAGGTGCGCAAGGCGCTGCAGATGCGCGGCATAGCTGCCGAACGCATTGAGACAGAGGCCAAAGGCGACGCCGACCCGATAGGAGACAACAGCACCTACGAAGGACGTGTGCAGAACAACCGCGTAAGCATCAAGGTACAATAGGTTCCGGCGGATGACGGACAACAAGGAGAGATACAGGCAATTGTGTGAGACAGAGGGAGCGCAAATCCCTCTGTTTCTGCAATGGTGGTGGTGGGAGACGGTCTGCCTGGGCAAGGAGTGGGACGTGCTGCTGGCCGAACGGGAGGGCGCCATAGTCGGGGCGCTGCCCTACTTGAAAGGGCGTCGGTGGGGAGTGCGCTATTCGCTGATGCCACAGCTGACCATGTATACCGGCCCGTGGACGTCCACGCCAGACGGCGCCGCGGCGACGGTGGACGACCTGCTGCGGCAGCTGGACAACCTGGGGCTGGCTGCATACGTGGGCAGGACGATGCCCGGCGAGGATGCGGCAGGGCGCCTTGCGCAGCACAACTACAGCGTCAGCCATCGCCACACCTACCGCTTCGCCCCGCTGAGGCCACTGCCGGAGCTTATGGCAGAGGCATCGCCGCTGCGGCGACGCGACTACCGGCGCCTCGGAGAGGAACTCACGACAGACACAGCGGTGGCGGCAGCGGAATTCGCCGAACTGCACACCACCCATTTCGCCAAAGCGAAGGGCAGGGACCTGATAGACCGCAGCCTCATAGAGCGCGTGTGCACCGAGGCCACGAGGCGGGGCCACGGCATGGTGGTCGGCGCACGCCGGAGGGACGGGCGGCTGGCAGCGGCCGTGTTTGTACCCTACGACAGGCAGAGCGCATACCTGCTCATGCTGGCCCGCAGCGCCGACGCGCCCCGCAACGCCACGGCCTTTGTGATATGGCGGGCGATAGACATGCTGTACGGACATACCGAAGCCTTTGACTTCGAAGGCAGTATGGAAGCCGGAGTGGAAGAATACTACCGCTCGTTCGGGCCGCAGCAGAGCCCGATGGTGCAGTATTCGAAATGCCGCCTGCCGCTCATAAAAAAAATGCTTCACCTATGAATATCAAGCTTATAGTGGTCTCCAAGACCGACATACCATACGTGCAGGCCGGGATGGACGAATACACGTCGCGGCTGAAGCACTACTGCGACTTTGAGCTGGTGGTGGTTCCGGCCGTGAAGGGCAAGGCGACGCCCGAGGAGCTGAAAGAGAGGGAGGGGGAGCAGATACTGCGCCACACGGCTAAGGCCGACGTGACGGTGCTGCTCGACGAGCACGGGCGTGAGATGACATCGGTGGGCTTCAGCGAATACCTGCAGCGGCAGATGAACGCCGGAGTGCGCACGCTGGCCTTTGTAGTAGGGGGAGCCTACGGCTTCTCACAGGCCGTATACGCTGCGGCGAGCTACAAGATATCGCTGTCGCAGATGACGTTCAACCACCAGATGGTGAGGCTCTTCTTCCTTGAGCAGCTCTACCGCGCCCACACGATTTTGCGGCACGAGAAGTACCACAACGAATAGAAAAAGAGAGCGGCGGGGTGCACAAGCACTCCGCCGCGTTCTCTTTTAACACTACCTATCGATTATTTGCACTCGATGGTGGTAACCATCTGACCTTCGGGCATCGTGAGCGTATAGGTGCTATCCAGGCTTTCGCAGCCGTCCTCGACGTCGTTATAGACATTCTCAGTAGAGGTGGACTGACCGTTAGGAAGGGTCTGGGTGGTGGTGCAGGTGCAGTCGGTCTTCTTGGCGCAGCCGGTCATTGCAAAGGCCACGGCGATGGCGGCCACAAACATTACTTTTTTCATCTTGATTATGTTTTTTAATTGCCTACTCTATGGATATTGCAGTTTTCGGCATCCCTGCTTCGTTGTGTTACTATTTTCCAAATATTTAGCTATCAACACATTCACACTCTCGCCACCTCACAGTTCGCCCAGTTTGATGATGCAAATATACAACTTTTTTTACGATACGACATCATTTTTTTGCTGGGGGG
>Ga0310697_10001246_pt1 | contig 30781 bp, 26 predicted proteins | sample 172DNAGHGlowgp2_FD_203883 | JGI IMG/M metagenome (GOLD analysis project Ga0310697, IMG submission 203883) | Sheep rumen microbial communities from Palmerston North, Manawatu-Wanganui, New Zealand - 1728 DNA GHGlow gp2 (v2) (version 2) | ecosystem: Host-associated > Mammals > Digestive system >... | reverse complement strand
CAGAATATCAACAAACTTTATTACAAACTTTAAAACAAAACGATTATGAAGAAAATTTTTACGCTTTTAGTTATGTTAACTGCAGCTCTTGGCATGCAGGCACAAGACACTTGGACCGTTGCTGGTCAACAGGCCATTTTGGGTGTGGATTGGGCTCCGTCTGATGCCACCAATGACATGACCTCTACCGACGATGTCAACTTCACGCTGACGAAGACTGGCATGATGGTAAAAGCTGGCAACTATGGCTATAAGGTGGTTAAAAACCATGCTTGGGACGAGGCTTATCCTGCTGATAATGCACTCCTGCCTATCGCCGAGGATGGCGAGTACACCATCGTATTCTCTTTCAATGTCGGAACACACGATGTGGCTGCTGAGGCCACCAAGACCGGTGAATATGTAGGTCCTGCCACTTCGGACTGGTTTGTTGCCGGTTCAGCTGACTTATTAGGTGTAGAATGGAGTGCAGGCGCCGAAGGAAACAAGATGACCACTGAGGATGGTAAGATTTACAAGTTGGTAAAGACTGGAGTTGCACTGAATGTCGACACCCCTTATCCTTTCAAATTTGTCCAGAATGGTTCTTGGTTAGGCAATAAGGGCGAGGGCGCTCTTGGTGACACTGGTATGGGTGGTAACTTTGAGCTCTTTGTTGATGCCCCTGGCATATACACTGTTACTTTCACAGCTAATGAGGAGACAATGATTGGTACTGTTTCTGCCGTGAAGACTGGCGATGCTGAGTTTGGTGAGAAGACCTGGACACTTGCTGGTAGCGGTCTTGAGTTGTTTGGCGGTGAGAAGGAATGGGATCCAGAGAACACTGCTAACGACATGACAAAGGTTGACGAAGGCTACTATGAGTTGGTTAAGCGAAATGTAAACCTGGAAGCTAAGGACTATCAGTTCAAAGTTTGTGCAAACCACGGATGGGGCGAGTCTTATGGTGATAATGGTGAAAACATGAAACTGACCGTTGAGAATGCCGGTACATACAATGTAACCTTCACTTTCCTCTCTGAGTCTAAAACTTTGTCTGTAGATCTTGAAATTGCTACTGGCATCAACACCGTTAAGCTGAGCAACGCTGACAGTGCTGTTATGTTCAACCTGCAGGGCCAGCGTGTAACAACCAGCTTCCGTGGCATCGCTATCAAGAACGGTCGCAAGATGATTGTTAAGTAAGAAACGAAACACACCTAAGTCTAACTATAAAAACACAAAATCAGGCGGGCATCCACTACGGTGCTCGCCTGTTTTTTTGCCAAACATTTGGAAGTTTCAATAATAATCCCTAACTTTGCAACGTCATAAAGAACGCATCCACATGAAAGCCAAAGAACCATTGCTTAAATCATATACAAATTCTATTATTCCCCACCTGCGTAACTATATCGTAGATAAGGTGGAGAACGAGCAAGACGTGGCCGTACTCCAACAGCTTTATGCTGTTATTACCCCAAAGGATAGCGAATCTTTTGCAGAAAGATTTACTCAAGCCCAAAAACAGACCGAACAGTATTGTGTTCCTGAGATTGCCGCGGAATTGGAAAGCGAAGGTTATATGATCGGTAAGCCCTACCCCTATGATGACGAGGCTTTTGACTTCGACCAAGCAATACGTGAAGACGAAGCAGACGAAGTTGCCCCAGACGAATGGGTTGAAAAAATGTTTCCAGAGATCAATGTTAAAGGTTAAGTGGGGGAAAAGAGCTTTCCGTATCTTCATCAGGCAGTGGAGATGGGAAGGCGATAATGTCGGCATTCAGGCTGCAGAAACCATGCGTTCTAATGTTGCAGAAACCATAAAACGCATACAACAGATGCCAACCATCGGTATTGAGCATAAGACAAAAGGGGGAAAAACATATCGGTCAATCTTAACACACCCAAAGAGTTCGTTATACTATTGGCATGATGATAAAGAACTACACATCGTCCGATTTGTTATTGCGATGAAAAACAAGACATCACTCCCAACCCTATAACACACCATTCAGGCGGACACCACCAACACAAGGCGGTGCCCGCCTTTCTCATGGCAAAAACCAGTGATGACACTGGCAAAGTCGGCAACGGGAACAGCTGTCCCAGAGACGGGATAAGCTAATACAGAGATGGGATGAGCTGACCTGCGCGCATGCGCGCACGTCTGCGCCGCGCGCAAGGAGTTTTCAAAAAAATGCTTTCACCTTCCACAACCCTTATGCAGAAAGGGATTGCGGCAATCTGACGTTTCACATTGCTTTCACAACGCCATCACACCTATATATCGGTACGAGTATGGCTGTCCCACACATGGGATAGGCTGTCTCGTGTGTCGGAGAGTCTGTCTCAAGATAAAACGGTGAGCGCTTTTCCGCAAACGGTGAGCGCTTTTCAGCAAACGCTCACCGTTTTTGTGCACCTACAGCTGTCCCATGTTCAACAACAGCTGTCTCGTGAACGAGATACGCTGTGAAATGTCTGTGAAAGCAATGTGAAACGTCCGGAGGTCCCTTTCACCCGCGAAGCACACGCAAACCTCTTATATACAAGCACTTTCAGAAATGCGTGAAAGGTGAAGGCAATATTTTTGATTAGCATTTTTCGTTCCAGCCATCAAATATAAGGAAACCATCAGCGATGCAATCGATTGCATCGCTGTTTTAAAACTATTCAACTATGTTGAAAGACAACGTAGCGGTTTTCTTTGTACCTTTGCAGCAACATAACCTAAAAAAACGAGTCAACACGATGAAGAAACTTTTTTCGCTTATAGTTAGTACGCTGGCAACGCTGACCCTGTCTGCACAGGGATGGCCTGCCCAATATGATGGTGTGATGTTACAGGGATTCTACTGGGACTCCTATGCAGACACCAAGTGGACCAATCTGGAGTCACAGGCCGACGAGATGTCACAGTTCTTTGACTTGATGTGGGTTCCCAACTCAGCATATGCCAATGCCACATCCAACAATATGGGCTATCATCCCGTCTATTGGTTCGACCACAAGAGCGCTTTTGGTACGGAGGCACAGTTGCGCTCGATGATCAACACCTTCAAGGCAAAGGGTATGGGCATTATTGAGGATGTGGTGATAAACCACCGTGCCAGCGTCAATTCCAACTGGCTGAACTTCCCCAAAGAGACATACAAGGGTGTAGCGTATCAACTGACTGCTGCTGACATCTGCTCTGACGACGAAAGTTCAAAGAACGGTTACACCCCCACAGGAGCCCCAGACACGGGAATGGCTTGGGACGGTGCACGTGACTTGGACCATACAGGAGAAAATGTGCAGAAGAACGTACTGGCTTATCTTGACAAGTTACTGAATGACCTAGGATATATTGGTTTCCGTTATGACTTTGTGAAGGGTTTTGCTGCTAAGTATGTTGGGCAGTATAACGTGACAGCCCAGCCACAGTTCTCTGTCGGCGAATGCTGGGACGGCAGCAAGAGCGTTGTTACTAATTGGATTAACGGTACCAAGCAAGATGGTGTGATACAGTCTGCAGCTTTTGACTTCCCACTGAAGTATTACATCAATGATGCTTTCAGTCAGGGAAAATGGAGTAGACTGAATGATGGTTGTCTCTCTGACGACAACAGTTACAAGCGCTATTCAGTGACCTTTGTAGACAACCACGATACAGGCCGTTTTGGTGAATGTCCCCTCTATGCCAATGTAGAGGCCGCCAATGCCTACATCCTCACCATGCCAGGTACGCCATGCGTATGGCTCAGCCATTGGAAGACCTACAAGAGCACCATCAAACGCCTCATCATCATTCGTAAGGCAGCTGGCATCCATAACCAAAGTGCCATCTTGAAAAAACAGTCTTCGTCCACCGGTTATGTGCTTAACGTAGAAGGGAAAAAGGGTAAAGTGCTCCTGCTACTGGGCGAAGCAACTGCCGACACCAATGGTTATAAGTTAGCTAATGAAGGTATCAACTATAAGATTTACGTCACAGAGAACGTCGACATCTCTGCTCTTGATGACATCAAGGACGAGGTGATTGAGTTACCTGACTTCTGTACTGTAACCGATGGCGAGGTATGTGCATTCTTTGAAGCTCCCACCTCTGGCTGGAGTACTGTTAAGTGTTGGGCCTGGGACAGCAATAACAACTACACCGGTGGAAGTTGGCCTGGAGCAACGTGCACCAAGGTAGGAACGATCAACAACCACAATGTATGGAAATGGACCTACAATGGTCCACTCACGACACTGCCCCAATTCATTATCTTCAATAACAATAACAATGGGCAGCAGACACCGGACCTCGTCTTCCAGAATCATTGCTACTATAACGAATCCGGAACACCAGTAGGCATCGTAACAGGCATCAATGAAGTAAGAAGTAAGATGACAGATGGCAGAAACAATATCTACGACCTGCAAGGCCGTCGTGTCAGCAATATGCAGCGCGGCTTCTATATTGTCAACGGGAAAAAGGTCGTTATCAAGTAAAAAACGACAGTTTACACGCGTTATTTGACAGAAAATGCTTATCTTTGCATGCTGAATGGAAAGATAAGCATTTTTTATGAATATTACTGAAAGATTCCTCAACTATACCAAGTTTGATACGCAATCAGCTGAAGACAGCCAGACCGTACCAAGCACTAGTAAACAACTGCTGTTTGCAGAATACCTGAAGAAAGAACTGGAACATGAGGGGCTCGACGATGTGGAACTCGACGAGAAAGGCTACCTCTATTCCACCCTTAAGGCCAATACCAAGGGGGATATTCCCACCATTGGTTTCATCTCGCACTATGACACCAGTCCCGACTGTTCCGGAGCCGACATCAAACCACAAATCGTCAAGAGCTACAATGGTGCCGACATTCTCCTCAGCGAGGGTATTACGATGTCACCCAAGAAGTTTCCCGAACTGTTGCAGCACGTGGGCGAAGACCTCATCGTCACCGATGGCACCACCCTGTTGGGGGCCGACGATAAGGCCGGCATCGCAGAGATTGTAGAGGCCATGGTCTATCTGCAGCAACACAAGGAGATTAAGCACGGCAAGATACGCATCGCCTTCAATCCCGACGAGGAGATAGGCATGGGTGCCCACCACTTCGATGTCGAGAAATTCGGTTGCCAGTGGGCCTACACCATGGATGGCGGTGATGTTGGTGAGTTGGAATTCGAGAACTTCAACGCAGCCTCAGCGAAGATTACCATCAAGGGCGTCAGCGTACACCCCGGCTATGCTAAGGACAAGATGATCAATGCCAACCGTGTGGCGATGGAGTTTGCCAATATGCTGCCTGCTGACGAGACACCAGAGAAGACCGAAGGTTACCAAGGCTTCTACCACCTGTTGAACATCACGTCGGGTGTCGAACAGGCCCGTCTGAGCTATATCATCCGCGACCATGACCGTGACAGGTTTGAGGACCGCAAGCGCTTCATCCAGCGCTGTGCCGAGCAGCTGAACGAACGCTATGGCGAAGGCACTGTGGAATGTGTGGTCAGTGACCAGTACTATAACATGAAGGAGAAGATCGACCCACAGATGCATGTCATTGACCTCGTGCTGAAGGCCATGCAGGAGTGCGGCATCGCCCCCAAGGTGAAGCCCATCCGTGGCGGTACCGACGGTGCGCAGCTGTCGTTCAAGGGTCTCCCCTGCCCCAACATCTTTGCCGGTGGCATCAACTTCCACGGTCCATACGAGTTCCTGCCTATCCAGTCCATGGAGAAAGCCATGCAGCTGATTGTCAAGATCTGCGAGCTCACGGCAAGTTTTAACGATTAATTCGTCATTCGCCATTCATAATTCGTAATTCGCTATGTCCGAACTACCCACCATGATACAAGACCTGGCACTGATGCTCATCGTGGCAGGCATCGTGACCCTTATCTTCAAGCGTCTGAAGCAACCTCTGGTGCTGGGTTATATCGTCGCCGGTTTCCTGGTGTCGCCCCACATGCCCTATACCGCTTCTGTAGCTGACAGAGAGAATATCCAGCTATGGGCCGACATCGGTGTCATGTTCCTGTTGTTCTCACTGGGTCTCGACTTCTCGTTCAAGAAGATTCTGAAGATGGGTGCCTCGCCGTTTATCTCGACGTTGGTCATCATCTTCTCCATGTCAATGCTAGGTGTCTGCGTAGGACACGCCTTCGGTTGGTCAAGGATGGACTGCATCTTCCTAGGTGGTATGCTGGCCATGAGTTCCACCACTATTATATACAAGGCCTTCGACGACCTGGGACTGCGACAGCAACAGTTTGCCGGACTGGTCATGTCGGTACTGATATTGGAAGACATCCTGGCCATCGTCATGATGGTGATGCTAAGTGCCATTGCCAGCGGCAACAATCCTGATGGTGGACAGATGCTGGGATCCATTGTGAAGATAGCCTTCTTCCTGATACTGTGGCTTATCGTAGGTATCTTTGCTATCCCGTTGTTCCTGCGTCGGGTGCGTCAACTCATCAACAACGAGGTACTACTCGTCGTGTCGTTAGGACTCTGCTGTGCCATGGCCGTATTCTCTACAAAGGTCGGTTTCTCGTCAGCCTTCGGTGCTTTCATCATGGGTAGCATCCTGGCAGAGACTGTTGAGGCCGAGAAGATAGAGAAACTGGTGGAACCTGTCAAAAACCTCTTTGGTGCCATCTTCTTCGTATCCGTCGGTATGCTGGTAGACCCGCAGATACTCATCAGCTATGCATGGCCTATCATCACACTGGTGCTGACCATCCTCATCGGACAGGCCGTATTCGGTTCGTTCTCCTTTATGCTGGCCGGCGAGAGTCTGAAGTCGGCCATGCGCTGCGGTTTTTCCATGGCACAGATTGGTGAGTTCTCGTTTATCATTGCTTCGCTGGGTCTGTCACTGGGCGTCATCAGTGACTTCCTCTATCCGGTAGTGGTGGCCGTATCTGTCATCACCACCTTCCTCACGCCTTACATGATACGACTGGCAACACCTGCATACAGTGCCTTGGAGCACCGCTTGCCGACACGTCTGATTACCACACTCAACCAGTTGTCCATGAGTCATCCCAACAGTCAGGAGCAAAGCGCCTGGAAGCGGCTGTTGACACAGATGGCCGTGAACACCGTGGTATACAGCATCCTGTCGTCAGCCTCCATTGCCGTGATGTTCACCTTCGTATTGCCCATCATGCAAAAGTTGTTGCCCGGATGGACACTGCACTGGTATGCCAACGCTATCACGGGTGTACTTACGGTGCTGTTCATAGCACCTTTCCTGCGTGCCATGGTGATGAAGAAGAACCGCTCTGAAGAGTGGAAGAAACTCTGGGCCGAGAGCAACCGCAACCACCTGCCCCTACTCTTCACCATCCTGGTGAGGGTACTGGTAGCGCTCAGTTTCATCTTCTACATCTGCCACTATCTCAGTCACTTCAACAATGCCATCGTCATCACACTGGGCATCGTCATCGTAGCACTCATCGTCTTTTCGCGTTGGGTAAAGCGTCGCAGCATCGTGCTGGAGCGCCTGTTCGTGAACAATCTGCGTTCACGCGACATCGAGGCGCAGGTACATGGCAAGAAACGCCCACTCTATGAAGGAAAACTGCTCGACCGCGATATCCATATAGCTGAGTTCGACGTGCCCACCAACTCGCTATGGATGGGCAAAACCCTGAAGGAATTGAACCTGGGTAAGAAGTATGGCGTTCACGTCAGCAGCATCCTTCGCGGTGGCTTACGCATGAATATTCCCGATGGCGACTACACCATCTTCCCTTGCGACCGTCTGCAGGTCATTGGCAGTGACGAACAGATGGCCAAGTTCTCGAAGGCGCTGGAAACAGACGTCATCCAGGAAGATCCGAAGTTGGAGGACCGCGAGATGAAACTACATCAGCTCATCATCTCTGCCGACAGTCCGTTTGTGGGCAAGACCATGGCAGAGAGTGGCATCCGCAGCATCTACGGTTGCATGGTGGTGGGTATTGAGGAAGGTAAGGAGAATCTCACGCCCGTACATCCCACCCGTCGTTTCGCAGAAGGTGATATCATCTGGGTGGTAGGTGAACAAGCATCCATCAACGATCTCCTCAACTCTTAATACCACTGCACAGCATTAGAGTAGCTGGAGCGCTTGTCGTACTTCAGCGCGTCAGTCAGCGTGGCGGCATTACAACGGAACGAGAAGTTATAGCTGGTATAAGGTGTCAGCACCACCTGACACGACATATTGAAACAGTGCAAGTCGCGCGACAGTGATGCCGTCGTCATGGAGAGTTTCTGTTGGTCGAAGTCGTAACCACTGGAGAACGAGATATTCCAACCATCCGACAGACGGATGTTACCACTGAAGTTCAGGTTCTGCGTGAACTTATACGGATAGCGCATGCGGTTGTAATTGAACTTGCCAGCGGTATTCTCACGCATGGTGATACCATAGCCAAAACTGATAGACCACGGCATGGAGAACTTCATATAACCATCCTCATCGGTCTCGGCCATACCGGCATTCTCCTTACGGGCACCATGCTTACCGGCCTCCATCGTGTTGTCGAGGTTGCTATCTAGACCCGTGCCGTACTCGTCTTCGTCGTCACCCTTCTTGTTCTTGCCTTTGTTCTTGTCTTTGTCCGACACCTTCTCACCACGCAGCCACTTGAAGAACTTAGCCACCTTCTCATTGCTCAGCGTGTACGACAGGTTCTGCGACATGCCCTGGAAACGACCGAAGCGACCGTAGCTATACTCCGTGCGGTTACCGATATAAGGACGGGCACCCACAGAGTCTGCCTCGTAGGCATAAGTGGCAAAGGTGGCATTGAGGTTAAATGTATAGCTCTTCGTCAGTTTCAGACGCAGACGGGTGTTCAGGTCACTCCATGGACGCGTCTCTGCAGCGAAGTTATACGACATCGACGCACCCAACTCATCAATGAGGCTAATCTTCTTAAAGCCCGTCGAGTCGTCGTCTGTCTTAATCTTCATCTCGATATTGTTCGAAATATCCATCGAGATACTACCCGTCTTGCCTTTGCCTGGAGCGCCATAGACCGCTCCCTGATACTGGCTATACTCCACCATCGTCACATTGCCGTTGGCATCGGTCTTCTGGTAAGTATCCCAGATACCATAACGTTTGGCGCTGAAGTCGGGTGAGTAGTTGAAACTGATACTAGGTGTGAAGACGTGGCGAATACGGTCAATCTTGTCACCAAACAGTTTACGATTCGGGATAAAGAAGCCATACACCTTGGTAGACAGTCCCAGCGACATGTTCCAGTTGTAGATATTGTGGAAACCCTGTATCGTGTCGACAACCTCCTTCTGGTTCTTCTCATCCCATGAGCGCTTGTACTTCTGCAGATACATACGGTCGGTGAAGTTGAACGTAGGACTTACGTTGAGGAAGTTAAACAGCGTAAAGCTCGCGCTGATAGGAATGACGTGCTGCATACCATTGCGCCAGTCCTTCGAGAAACTGGAATGCATCAGTTTGTCTTCTTTGGTATGTATCTCATTTTTGAACTGTCCTGTATATCGCACCGATATCTTCTCATACCAGCGCTCCTTACCAACACCATTCTTACGCTTGAACGGATAAAAGTTGGCCACCGATATATTCAGGTCGGGCATGGTCAGGTCGATGATAGAGTCACGCATGTTCTGGTTCAAGTTGAACGAACTGGTAAGACTCATGCCCAGACTAGAGAATTTTGTGCTCAATGCCACAGAACTGGTACGCGTCGACTGCGTCAGCGACTGTGGATTATACATCGATGTCAGGTTGTTGCGCTCATAGCTGCTCGTGGCATAGTTCACGCTGGCACGCAGCGACCTGTAAGGATTCGCCTTCTGATCCTGAGAATGCTGCCACAACACCTTGAAACTGGTGTTTTTGGTATAGTCGGGCATGTTCTTGTCACCACTCACCGTGTTCTGGTAGCTCACCAGCATCGAACCGTTATAGCGATAACGCTTTCTGTAGTTCGACGTAGCGGTAACGCCCCACGAGCCTTTGGTATAAATCTCACCGATGAGCTTCAAGTCCATCTTGTCATTGATGGCAAAATAGTAACCACCATCACGCAGATAGAAGCCACGAGAGGTCTCGTCGCCATACGTCGGCATGATGAAGCCCGACGAATAGCTCTTCGTAAAGGGGAAGAATCCGTATGGGACAGCGAAAGGCAACGGAACATCACAAACCACCAAGTAGGTAGGACCAAACACGACGTCCTTGCCTGGGCGCACCTTGGCACGCGACATGGCGAAATAGAAGTCAGGATGCGGCTGGTCGCAGGTGGTATAGCGTCCGTGGTAGAGGAACATGTCACCCTTGCCGTCGCGCTTCGACAGCTCAGAGGTCATGAAACCATCCTCCTGTTCGGTATAGGCATTGCGGATAAGTCCTTTCTTCGTCTTGAAGTTAAAGGCCATCGTGTCCGTCTCATAGGTGTCAGAGCCCATCTTGAACACTGGCGTACCAAACTTATGCCCCGTCGTGTCCACCGAACCCGTGGCATGTACCAGACTAGAGTCGAGCGACATGTATATCTGGTCACTCTCCAAGTCCATATCCTGATATTTCACGTGCGAATTACCATAGAGGTGAGCAATCCCCGTAGCGCCCTCATAGGTCATCGAGTCCTCCGCCGTATACGATACGGGAGCATCAATGCCATTCTTGCGCTGACGATTGGCAGAGTCGGCAGCCAGCGAGTCGTCAATGGCCTTGTTGCGCTTCCAGATTAGCAGCTGCAACGAGTCCATCGAGGCGGTGTCGGGGATATTTTTGTCGACAGTGAAACTGTCGACCACACTGCTGTCGACCACACTGCTGTCCGCCACACTTCTGGGCGCCACAGCGCTGTCTACCACAACGCTATCTACTGTAACGCTATCTGCCCCAGCAGCACCTTGTGTAAAGCGCAACCGAGGTACTTCCGCCACCACAAAAACGATGACGAAAAGCAGCAGAAATATGAGCGTTTTTCTTCTCACGGCTGCAAAGGTACAACTTTTTGAGCAGTTACAGAATAAATAAGGACAGAAATTATGGGAAATTGTGGGAAATTAACCCTTCAAGCCATAAACACATAGAACAAATGAGGGTGTTCATAGGCACATCCTCATTTATTAATATCTGTCACTCAAACTTTCTGGACCATTCAAGGAATTTGTCGACACCGGCACGGCCGAACTTCTCCAAGGACTGGGCCGTCTCCAGTACCGTGCGCACATGGTCGGGATTGGACTTGGAATAGAACTTATCGGCATAGCAGATGATCTGCTCCTCCAGCGTCTCAGGTTCGAAGCCTGGCAGACCAGTACCCGTATGGCGCTCGGCAACACGAGCATGACGGGGGAAGCCCTCCTGACGCAACAAGTCGCCGCCTATCTGACCATGACGGATATAAGGCTCCGTGCCATGACAGAGAATGGACGGGGCGTCGCATTGATAGATGCCGATGTCGTGCAACATGGCCGCCTCTTCGAGGAACTGCACGTCGACTGGCAGCTCCACATGTTTCTTGACAATCTGCAGACAGCGGTCAGCCACCTGACGGCTGTGTTTCAGCAACAGACGGCGTAGGTCATCGTCGTCAGGATAGTATTTATTGATGATAGATAAGTAGTCCATTTTCGCTCTTTTTCAAAGTATTTGTTGGCAAAGGTAGAAAATAATTACGAATTACGAATTACGAATTACGATTTTTTTTGTACTTTTGCAAAAGAAATACTGTTTTACGATGAAAAGAAGAAGCCTCCTCCCTATCCTACTATGCCTGCTGTCGCTGCAGCTTTCTGCCCAGCAGAACGTTGGCAACGATGCTAAGGACACGAAGTTGGAAACACCCGCATTCCTCTCCGAAGAGGAGTTGCCTAACCCCTTACGCTTCATTCCAGCACCACCAGAGCCAGGCAGTGGTCCCTTCGACAACGACACCTATTATTATCACTTTGGAAAGAAGGAACGCCAGACAGTCCGTGGAGAAAAGGCAGCCATTGACGAGGTGCAATGGACCTCGAAAGCGTTCAGTGAGGCTGCAGGTATCCAGATAGGCCCTGAGGAGACACCAGAGATTTTTAAACTGGCTGAGGGCGCACAGAAGGATGCCAATGCCACCAACAGAAGGGCCAAGAACCACTACCGCCGGACGCGTCCGTTCGTCTATTTCAACGAGCCCTCGCTATTACCTGAATACGACGAGGAAGTGAAGGAATCCTTCAGCTACCCCTCCGGCCATAGCGTGCGAGGGTGGACCTATGCCCTCACACTGGCGCTGGTGGTCCCCGACTCTACCGAGGCGCTGATAGCCCGTGCCCAGGAGTATGCCATCCATCGCGTCATCTGCGGACGCCACTACAAGAGCGACATTGATGCCTCGCTAGTGGAAGCCACCGCCGTCATGAGCAAGCTGCTCTCGAATGAGGACTTCCTGGAACAACTGGAAAAGGCCCGCAAGGAGTATGCGAGCCTTCGTCGGGAGAAGTAATGTTTTTTATTTGTATCGTTGATTTATTCCTTGCGGTGCTTGTCAATCTTGCGTAACAAGAAGTTGAAAGCCTCGAGTCCTACCAGTACCATGAAGGTGGCAGCCGTTGCCAACACATACATGCCACCACCGCAGGCCAGGCCAATAGCAGCTGCTACCCACAAGCCTGCTGCCGTGGTCAAGCCACTGACCATGTTCTCCTGCTTGCGGAAGATGATGGTACCGGCACCGATGAAACCAATACCACTGACCACCTGAGCGGCAATACGTGAGACATCCCAACGCGACGTCATGCCATCCATCTGTACGTCACCAAAGCCATAAGCCGACACAATCATAAACAGTGCCGAACCCAATGCGACGAGAAAATGGGTGCGGAAACCAGCTTCCTTGGCACGGTATTCACGTTCGAGACCAATCAGACTGCCAAGCAGTGCAGCAACAAAGATTCGTAGAATAAATTCGTACTCCATAGTTAAATGTTGTTATTTCCGCTGCAAAGATACAAAAGAATTACGAATTACGAATTACGAATTACGAATAATTTCTTATCTTTGCAGAAGTTATAACCAAAAACAGTAGAAACATGTTTGGATTAGGAATGCAAGAAATCGTCATCATAGCCCTCATCATTCTCTTGTTGTTCGGCGGCAAGAAGATTCCTGAACTGATGAAAGGACTCGGCAAGGGTGTCAAGAGTTTCAAGGACGGAATGAAAGATGAAGGAGCCTCCCCCGACCCCTCCAAAGGGAGGGGAGAAGATGAGTGAGGAAAAGTCCCCCCTCCCTTTGGAGGGGCAGGGGGAGGCCCTTACCTTCTGGGATCACCTGGATGTGTTGCGCTCGTCGTTGATACGGATGGGTGTGGCTGTAGTGGCGTTCGCTGTGGCAGCATTCTGTTTGAAGGATTTGCTGTTCAGCGTGGTACTGGCTCCACGAAGTAGCGACTTCGTCACCTACCAGCTGTTAGGCGTCGATGCCTTCCACATCAACCTGATGAACACCGGACTGACGGAGCAGTTCATGATACACATGCGGACGGCGATCTATGCGGGACTGCTGCTGGCTTCACCTTATATACTATATGAGTTGTTCCGCTTCGTGTCGCCAGGACTCTACCAGAACGAACGGCGCTATGCCTTCTGGATAGTGGGAGCGGCCTACGTGATGTTCCTCATGGGCACACTGGTCAACTACTTCGTGGTGTTTCCGCTGACAGTCAGGTTCTTAGGAACCTATCAGGTATCGCCCGACGTAGCCAACATGCTGACGCTGCAGTCGTATATCGACACGTTGCTGGGAATGAGTCTGGTGATGGGCGTGGTCTTTGAATTGCCGGTAGTCTGCGGACTCCTTGGGCGCTTAGGACTGATTACACATCGCATGATGTCTGCCTATCGCCGTCATGCTGTCGTAGCCATCCTCATCGTAGCAGCCATCATCACGCCAACGACCGATGTGTTTACCCTCTTCGTAGTGGCACTGCCTATCTATCTGCTCTATGAGCTAAGCATACAAATAGTAAGAATAACTAGCTGAAACTAAACAAATACTTTATGCTAAGAAAAATCAGAATTACACTGGCAACCGTGATGTTTATAGGCATCACGCTGTTGTTCCTCGACTTCACCGGTACCATGCATCACTGGGTGAGTTGGATGCCCAAGATACAGTTCCTGGAGGCTGTATTAGCACTGAACGTCGTAGTCATTGTGGCACTTCTCGTGCTGACGCTCGTCTTCGGACGCATCTACTGTTCGGTCATCTGTCCGTTAGGCATCATGCAGGACATCTTCGGATGGCTGGGCAAGAAAGCCAAGAAGAACCGCTACACGTATTCGAAACAGAAGCACGCCCTGCGCATCATTTTCTTTGTAATGATGCTGATATCCATCGTGCTGGGCGGCGGTACTATTGTACAACTGCTGGCCCCCTACTCTGCCTTCGGACGCATCTGCACCAACCTGTTGCAACCTGTATGGATGGCAGGCAACAATGTGCTGGCAGCCATTGCCGAGTACTACGACAGCTATGCGTTCTACCACACAAACATCTGGATGCGTGCCCTGCCAAGCCTTATCATCAGCATCGTGACACTCATCATACTGGCTGTGCTCGCCTGGCGCAACGGTCGCACGTATTGCAACACCATCTGTCCCGTGGGTACTTTGCTGAGCGTATTTGCCAAGTTCTCATGGCTGAAGATACACTTCGACGTGGACAAGTGCAAGAACTGCTCACTGTGTACGAAGAACTGCAAGGCTGCCTGCATTGACTATAAGACGCACACCGTGGACCCCCTGCGCTGCGTAGTCTGTGGCGACTGCATCAAGAGTTGTAAGTTTGGGGCACTGAAGTATGCTCATAGAGGTAATGGGGATAATGGGTCCAATGGGGATAATGGGCAACCTAATGAGCCCATTGACACCAGCAAGCGCTCCTTCCTGCTTTCTTCTGCCTTGTTGGCTACTGCCGCTATGGCCCAGAACAAGGACAAGATTATGGATGGCGGACTGGCAGAGATAGAGAACAAGGTAGCTCCTGAGCGCCAAACACCCATCATGCCGCCAGGTTCCCGTTCGAAGCAAAACTTCGAACAGCACTGTACGGGTTGTCAGCTGTGTATCTCTGAGTGTCCCAACGAGGTGCTGCGTCCCAGTGCTGACTTGTGGCACCTGATGCAACCCACCATGTCGTATGAGCGCGGTTACTGTCGTCCGGAGTGTAACCGCTGTTCAGAGGTGTGTCCGGCTGGAGCCATCAAGCCGTTAGCCCATGAGTTGAAGGCCTCCACCCAGATTGGTCATGCCGTATGGATCAAGAAGAACTGTATACCACTGACCGACGGTGTGGAGTGTGGCAACTGTGCCCGCCATTGTCCTGTTGGTGCCATCGAGATGGTACCCTCTGACCCAGACGATGAGGAATCACCCTACGTACCTGCTGTCAACGAGAACCGTTGCATTGGCTGTGGTGCCTGTGAGTACCTGTGTCCTGCACGTCCCTTCTCAGCCATCTACGTAGAAGGACACGAACAACACAAAGAAGTTTAAACGAAAACGAAGACAAAAATGAAGAAAGATATATCAAGAAGAAATTTCTTAAAGATACTGGGTGGTGCTATCACCACTGCTGCCGTCATGACGGGTTGCAAGTCGAAGAGTGACTCAAAGGCTACAGAGGAGTATAAGAAACAGGTGGAGCCACCAACAGGTAAGATGACCTATCGTACTAATCCCAAGACGGGCGATAAGGTTTCTATTCTGGGATATGGCATGATGCGCCTGCCGTCAAAGACGGAGAACAAGGACGACTACGATCAGGACATGATCAATCGTCAGATAGACTATGCCCTAGAGCATGGCCTCAACTATATCGACACATCACCCGTCTACTGCCAGGGAAAATCGGAGCGCTGCACGGGTATCGCCCTGAGTCGCCACAAGCGTTCAGAGTATTTCGTGGCTACGAAACTGTCGAACTTCCACCCTTCGACACAGAGTCGTGAGGCGAGCATCGGCATGTATAAGAACTCCCTGAAGGAACTGCAGGTCGACTATCTCGACTACTATCTGTTGCATGCCATCGGTGGTGGTATGGATGAGTTTAACCGTCGCTATGTGGACAACGGTATCATGGACTTCCTGATGGCAGAGCGCGAGGCTGGCCGCATCCGCAACCTGGGCTTCTCGTTCCACGGCAAGAAGGAAGTGTTCGACGAGGTACTGGCCATGAACGACAAGTACCATTGGGACTTTGTGCAGATAGAGCTGAACTATCTGGATTGGGACTATGCCAACGAGATCAATGGCAGCAATGTTGATGCCAGCTACCTGTATGCAGAACTGCAGAAGATGAACATTCCAGCTGTTATCATGGAGCCTCTGCTAGGTGGTCGTCTGGCTAACCTGCCACAATATCTCGCTACGGAGCTGAAGAGTCATGCGCCAGAGCGTAGCGTTGCCTCATGGGCATTCCGCTATGCCGGTACGCCAGAAGGTGTGCTCACCGTACTCAGCGGTATGACCTATATGGAGCACCTGAAGGACAACCTGCTCTCGTACTGTCCGCTGGAACCCCTCACAGAAGAGGAGCAGCGTTTCCTGGACAAGGATGTCGCTGAACGCATCGTCGGTCTGGAGAACATCCCGTGTAACGACTGTAAATACTGCATGCCCTGTCCTTATGGCATTGACATCCCTGCCATCTTCGTACATTATAATAAATGTAAGAACGATGGTACCCTGCCACGTCTGAAGATGGATGACGAGTACTACAAGCTACGCCGTAACTACCTGATAGGATTAGACCGTGCCGTACCTCGTATGCGTCAGGCCGACCACTGCATCGGCTGTGGCCAGTGTCAACCACACTGTCCGCAGAACATCCGCATTCCACGCGAGTTGCAGAAGATCAGCCAGTTCGTGGAAGACCTGAAGCAGAATAAGACTGTTAGTGGTGAGGGGTGAGAAGTGAGAGGTGACTCTATCTCATGACCTAATTCTGCCAACCAGCGCAATCCTTCTCCTTTAGGAGAACCTCCTGTAGTCACTACCACATAGTCAAAGTCGCTGACATCCTCCAATGACAGTACCTTGCAGCCTTTACGAATCTCAATATGGTAACGACGCACCAGCGACAGGAAACAGTCAATGATGGCATGTGAGTCCTGAGCCTGTGGGAAGACGCATTGGTCTTCCTGCGTCACCAAGGGCACACCATGCTGTTCGAACCAACGATAGGCATCCTGATAGTTAAAGTTGTTGAATAGACGCTTCAGCAGACGATGGCCACGCGGATAGACCTGTGACAGGTCAGTAACCGAGGCAAAAGAGTTAGTGCAGTTGCAGCGTCCGCCACCACTGACCTCCACCTTTGCCAGCACATGGTGGCTACGCTCGAAGATGACGACCTCCATAGCAGGCATCATCTCTTTCAGATTCACAGCAAGAAAGAATCCTGCTGCCCCGCCACCAATGACTGCCGTTTTCATAGCTTGGCGATACACTCGCGCAGCGACTCTTCCCAATAGGGAACCTCAATGTCGTAGGTCTGCTTGATCTTGGTCTTGTCAAGGACCGAATAGTGCGGACGAGCTGCAGGAGTGGGATATTCTGAGGTATGCAACGGACGGACATGGCACGAGGTGATGCCGGCGATACGGTGGATAGCCTTGGTGAAGTCGTACCATGAGATGACACCCTCGTTAGAGAAATGATAGATGCCGGGAACAATGCCTTTGTTGACAGCAACCATGATGACACGGGCTAAGTCGCGGGCATAGGTCGGCGTACCTATCTGGTCGAAGATTACACCCAGTTCTGGTTTTTCCTTGCCCAGGCGTATCATCGTCTTCACGAAGTTGTTGCCAAAGGTACTGTAGAGCCATGCCGTACGGATAATCATCGAACGCTCGCACAGCTTCTGCACATTCAGTTCGCCAACAAGTTTCGTCTTGCCATAGACACTGTTAGGACAGGTCTCTTCCTCCTCCGTATAGGGAGTGTGGTTCGTACCGTCAAACACGTAGTCGGTACTAATCTGTATCATCCAACCGCCACGTTTGCCAATGGCATGAGCCAGATAGGCAGGAGCCTCCGCATTCAGTTTCTGACAGAGTTCCTCATTGTCCTCAGCCTTGTCGACAGCAGTATAGGCAGCACAGTTGACGATACCATCAATATGGTTGTCATTGACAAACTGTTCGATAGCTGTCTGGTCGGTGATATCCAACTCAGCGACATCCGTATTAAAATAGGTGTGCTGTGGATTCTCCTGCTCCAACAGCTGCATCTCGTTTCCCAGTTGGCCATTACAGCCGGTAATCAGAATATTCATTTATTCAAATTTCAGTCCTTCTTCCTTGTCCTTCTTGTAATAATCAGAGAGCATGCCGATGAAAGTAGTAATCTCCTTGACAGCAGCTTGCGTATTGGGGGTTATCTCCTTCTTCTGCAGACGGAGCAGCATGGTTCCATAGAGTGCATTGAAACAGGTCTCTATCTCATTCTCTTCTTTGTTGGCACCATGGTTGCGCAATTCTACGATAAAAGGTAGCACCTTGTAGTACTCCGCATTATAGAACGGGAACTTGGGTGATGCCAGCAATTGAGCATGCAACTCTGACAGTGTCTGCATGGTCACCTTATTAATCTGCAGGTGTCCTTGTTCACGACAGCCCTCTTGGTTCATCATGCGAATAAGGTTGCCAAACCAGTCAGCCTCATCCTCTTTCTGCTCATCGGTATAGTCGAAGCGGTCGATATACTCTCGACGGATGCGACTGATAGAGCATTCGAAGGCCCGGATGGTATCCTCCATCTGCCACATATACAGCAGGTATTCGGCAATATTTGTCTTGCGTAATTCGTTAGCTATTATCATTGTATTTTGTCGTTATTACGTTATAACGTTATCACGTCAAAGGTTAAAAGAATCTGAACAGATTCGTGACCGTACCAAACAGGGACACCACAGAGAAGATGATGACCACGGCACCAATGACACGGTTGATGATGCGTATGCCCTGGGCATCAAAGATGGTGCGCACCTTGTCCACCAACCACGACAGACCATACCACCACAGCAGGGCACCGCCCACAATGCTGGCAAAACCAACCAGCATCTCAAACGGATGGTCGGGGATGACGAAGGCAAACTGGGCAAACAACGCCATGAAAAGGAAGATGATCAGCGGATTGGAGAACGTCACGAGGAATGCTGTCCAGGTGTTATACCAGAATGTTCCCTGCTGCTTACCCGACTGACGCATGTTCTTCGTAGGGTCACTGCGCCAAGTATAGATACCAAAGCCCAGTAGCAGTGCCGAACCAATAATCTGCAGATAGAACTTATTCTGTTCGTTGTTGACAAAGTCCATGACAAAGGCCATACCGAAACCCGTGATACCTGCATAGATGATGTCACTGACAGCAGCACCTATACCAGTGACAAAGCCATACCAGCGTCCCTTGTTCAGCGTTCGCTGTACACAAAGGATGCCTACCGGTCCCATCGGTGCAGAGGCTACCATGCCTATCAGCATGCCCTTAAACACCAGGTCTACGATGTTAATATGTAGTGGAAATGGCATATCTGAGTGCAAAGGTACAATTTATTATTGACATAAATCATTGCTTTACGTTAAAGGGAGTTAAACAACGTGAGTTTTCTGAAGAAATGACTATCTTTGCAACGTAGAAAAGCAATAAACAGAATATTAATATTACTATGAACGAGCAACAAGGAATCAAACCCTACGTCATCGGATTAGACTTAGGAGGTACCAATGCCGTCTTTGGCATTGTTGACCAGCGTGGCGAAATCAAGGCCACCACAGCCATCAAGACCCAGCAGTATGATACTGCCGAAGCCTTTATTGAAGCTTCTGTCAATGCCCTGCAGCCTATCATCGACCAGGTGGGTGGCATCGAGAAAATCAGGTCAATGGGTGTAGGTGCGCCTAACGGCAACTACTACAAAGGAACCATTGAGATTGCTCCTAACATCAAGTGGGCCCACGACTGTGTGGTACCCCTTGGCAAGATGTTCAGTGACAGACTGGGTGGTATCCCTGTGGCTGTCACCAACGATGCTAACGCTGCTGCTATCGGTGAGATGGTCTATGGTGTGGCACGTGGCATGAAGAACTTCATCGTTCTCACGCTGGGTACAGGTGTTGGCTCAGGCATTGTCGTCAATGGTCAGCTGGTATATGGTTCTGACGGTTTTGCCGGTGAGTTAGGTCATGTCACGATGGTACGTGGCGAGGAAGGTCGCATGTGTGGTTGTGGTCGTAAGGGCTGTCTGGAGACCTACTGCTCTGCAACCGGTGTAGCCCGTACAGCCCGTGAGTTGCTCGACAAGACCAGTCGTCCGTCATTGTTACGCGACATCAAGCCAGAAGACATCACTTCTCTCGATGTGTCTATCGCTGCCTCTAAGGGTGACGAACTGGCTAAGGAGATTTATGAGTTTACTGGCAAGATGCTGGGTGAGGCTTGTGCCGACTTTGCCACCTTCTGCTCACCAGAGGCTTTCATCTTCTTTGGTGGTATGATCAAAGCTGGCGACCTGATTATGGATCCCATCTGCCGTGCTTACGACGAACACGTGATGAGTGTCTACAAGGGCAAGGCTCAGTTTCTGGTAAGCGGACTTGATGGTGCATCGGCTGCCGTGCTGGGTGCTTCGGCCATCGGCTGGGAGGTTTAAGCAAACGTATTTATAGAAAAAGAGGTTGGTGCAGGACGCTACCAACCTCAAACTATAAATATGTGATAAGTGCCGTGGCAAATGCCTACGAAAGGCTTATCGGGGGCAAATATAGACAATAATCAGATAAAATGCAAATTTTTCGGCTATTTTTTTCGTTTTTTCTGCTTTTCGCCCTGTTTAGTTGCGAAAAAGAGGTAGCAAATGAGCAAGATGCCGGCAATCCCTCTGACGGGATTACCGACGAAATCAAGAACGGTGCACTGACGGTTGCCCAGGCCATGGATATTGAACCAGGTTACTGGATAACGGTAAAGGGATACATCGTGGCAGCAGCAGAAAGCAGCATCAAAAATGCCGATTTTCGCCGTCCGTTTGCAGGTAAGACGGCCATATTGCTGGCAGACAAACCATATGTCGAAACGGAAGGACATGAGCTTGACGACTTCATGCCCATCTCGTTGTCTGATGCCGCCAAAGGCATTAGTACCAGTCTGAACCTACAAGACAACCCAGACAACTGGAACAACTTTATATACATCCACGGCATTCGCAAGTCATACTTGAGCGCTCCTGGCATCAAAGAAGTCGATCAGTTCTGGATAGACCCTGACCACAAACCAGAGCCCTCAGAACCCACGGTTGACCCTGACGATCCTGATGATCCTGAGGACCCAGACAATCCTGATGATCCCGACATTGGCGGTGAAGATGACGATGTGCTAACTGTTGCACAGGCTATTACTGCTGATTCCGAAAAATACATCTGGGTACGAGGATACATTGTAGGTACCACAACAAAAAATTTAAAGAACACCAAGTTTGATGGAATCTTGGAGAACTTCACAGCCATCGTTCTTGCTGACGAGCCCGGCACTACCGACAAGAAGCTGTTGTTCCCAGTTGGAATAGACAAACCGTCACGGGAGACATTAGCAAAATATGGTGACAACCTTATTAATAAGCACGTGAAGGTTTATGGCAACAAACCATTTGATGGATATATGGGGCAGGCAGGCATCAATGACGCCAAACAGATTGTCATACTACCTTAGTTATAGCAATTTGATAGTAAAACCACACTTTTTCTATCATTTCTTAAATTTTTCCACTAAAACATTTGCATATTTCAAATAATGTGTGTACTTTTGCCACCGAATTAGAAACAACAAGACAATGAAACAGTCAATGAACAATACATATTGGTGGCGCATCTCGAGATTCAACTAGTCGCGAGGTACGTAGTCGTATGGTATAGTTCAGTAGAAGATACAAAGAGGCTCGTCGTTAACGCGACGGGCCTCTTTTCTGTTTCGCAAGGCAACAAAGACACAAAATATAGCAAACCAACAAAAGACAACAAATATATGAGTTACTTAGTAGATGACAAAGGATTTTACGGTGAGTTTGGTGGGGCATACGTTCCAGAGATTCTCTACGCCACCGTACGTAAGTTGCAGGAAGAATACCTGCCCATCATCGAGTCGGAGGAGTTTCAGCAGGAGTACATGCAACTGCTGCGTGACTATGTCGGCAGACCATCACCCCTGTATTTTGCTCGCAGAATGAGTGAGAAGTACGGTTGTCAGCTGTATCTGAAGCGCGAGGACCTGAACCACACTGGTGCCCACAAGATCAACAACACCATTGGTCAGATTCTGTTGGCAAAGAAGATGGGCAAGAAGCGCATCATCGCTGAGACCGGTGCCGGCCAGCACGGCGTAGCTACCGCTACCGTCTGCGCACTGATGGACATGCCGTGTGTAGTCTATCAGGGAGCTTTGGACGTGGAGCGCCAACATGTCAACGTAGAGCGCATGAAGATGTTGGGTGCTGAAGTTCGTCCCGTCAAGACCGGTAACTGGACGCTGAAAGACGCCACCAACGAGGCCATCCGCGACTGGTGCTGTCATCCCAGTGACACCTTCTATATTATTGGCAGCACGGTAGGTCCACACCCCTACCCCGACATGGTGGCCCGTCTGCAGAGCATCATCTCTAAGGAAATCAAAGAACAGCTGCAGGAGAAGATTGGTCGCGACTATCCCGACTACCTGATGGCCTGCGTCGGTGGCGGTTCGAATGCCGCCGGTACCATCTACCACTATATCGACGACGAACGTGTAAAGATTGTCTTGGCAGAGGCTGGTGGACAAGGGGCCGACACAGGTCACACCGCTGCCACCATTCATGCCGGACGATTGGGTATCCTACACGGTGCCAAGACGTTGGTGATGCAGACCCCCGACGGACAGATTATCGAGGCAGAGAGCATTTCGGCAGGTCTCGACTACCCAGGCATCGGTCCTATGCACGCTAATCTAGCCTCACAGCACCGTGCCACCGTCTATAGCATCAACGACGATGAAGCTGTCCGCGCTGCCTACGAACTGACCCGCATGGAGGGCATCATCCCCGCTCTGGAGAGTGCCCACGCCATTGCAGCACTGCAGAAGATGACGTTCAAGAAGGACGATGTGGTGGTGCTGACCGTTAGTGGCCGTGGTGATAAAGACGTAGAAACCTATCTGAACAACAAACAAATGGCAGGAGAATACGGAGACTTCTAATTGAGAATTGAAAATTGAGAATTGAGAATTATGACTACCTATAAATTTCAAACAACTTCCAAGACCATTCTTGCCGACCTGTATACCCCAGTAGGCGTGTATATGAGATTGCGCGACCTGTATCCACAGAGTGCGCTGATGGAGAGTTCTGACTACCATGATGCTAACAACTCGCACTCGTTCATTGGCATCAATCCCATCGCCAGCGTGGCCATCGGACATGGCATCGTGACCATCGTTTTCCCCGATGGCACCACCGAGCGCAAGCCCTTGAACAAGGACTTCGGTTCAGCTGAAGCCATCCACGCCCTCATCGACCGCATCGAGGTCACGGGCGACGATGCTGCAGTTTGCGGACTCTTCGGCTACACCTCGTTCAATGCCGTACGCTATTTCGAGAACATCAATGTCAAGGATGAGACACAGGAGAAGAACGATGCCCCCGACGTGCTCTATATATTATATAAGGTGGTCATCGTCTTTGACCATCATAACAACACGCTGAAAATAGTAAGCTTAGCCCCCTCCAACCTCCCCCAAGAGGGTGAGGCTAATATCGAGGCAGCCATCAAGTCCATGAACAAGGCTAACGTGAAGGCTTACGACTTCCACCCTGTAGGTGATGTCCGTTCTACGCTGACTGACGACGAGCACAGAGAGAATATCCGCAGAGGTATTGCCCACTGTCTGCGTGGCGACGTGTTCCAAATAGTACTCTCACGTCGTTTCATCCAACAATATGAGGGTGACGACTTCAAACTCTATCGTGCACTGCGTAGCATCAACCCCTCACCCTACCTGTTCTATTTCGACTTCGGCGGCTTCCGCATCTTCGGCTCAAGTCCTGAAACCCACTGTCGCATCGAAGGTCGCAAGGCCTATATAGATCCCATTGCTGGAACCACCAAGCGTACTGGCGACGCAGAAGCCGACCGTAGGGGTGCTGAGTATCTGCGCAACGATCCCAAGGAGAATGCTGAGCATGTGATGTTGGTGGACCTTGCTCGTAACGACCTGAGCCGTAACTGTCACGGTGTGAAGGTTGACTTCTACAAAGACCTGCAATACTATTCGCACGTCATCCACCTCGTCTCTCGCGTCAGTGGCGAACTTGACAACGGTGCCGACCCCATCAAGGCCTTTATCGACACGTTCCCTGCTGGCACACTAAGTGGTGCTCCAAAGGTTCGTGCCATGCAACTCATTAGCGAGTACGAACCCCACAACCGTGGTGCCTATGGTGGATGTATCGGCATCATCGGTCTTGACGGTTCCCTGAACCAGGCCATCACCATCCGCACCTTCGTCTCTCGCAATGGCGAGTTGTGGTTCCAGGCAGGCGGTGGCATCGTAGCCAAGAGCGACGTGGAGTATGAGTTACAGGAAGTAAACAACAAACTGGGTGCCTTACGTAAGGCCATCGAAAAAGCTGAAGCATTATGAAAATAGTCATCATCGATAATTACGACTCATTCACCTATAATCTGAGTCATCTGGTCAAGGAACTAGGTGCGGAAGTCACCGTGCTGCGTAACGACCAGTTTAGCCTCGACGAAATCGAGGCCTACAGTAAGATCATCCTCTCGCCAGGACCTGGCATTCCTTCTGAGGCAGGTCTGTTGCTCGATGTCATCAAAACCTACGCAGGCAAGAAGCCTATCCTGGGTGTCTGCCTGGGCCATCAAGCCATCGGCGAGGCCTTTGGCGGCAAGCTTGAAAACCTGAGTGATGTTTTCCACGGTGTGGCTACGCCCTGTCATCTTACCAGTGACGACGCGCTTTTCACTGGCATCTCCAAAGAGTTCACCATCGGTCGTTACCATTCGTGGGTAGTATCCAAAGACGGACTGCCCGACTGTCTTGAAATCACCGCAGAGAGTGACGAAGGTCAGATTATGGCACTGAAGCACAAGACGCTCAACATTCGTGGCATCCAGTTCCACCCAGAGAGCGTGCTGACCCCCGACGGCAAGAAGATGCTGCAAAACTGGATGTTCTTATGACCCCTCGAAACATCGGAACATCGAAATATCGAAACATCAAAAAAACAATAAATCATGGCACAAACAATGAAAGACATCCTGAACAGGATGCTGAACCACGAGGAACTGTCTCGTGAAGAAATGAAGAATATTCTGATTGGTATCACGCAGAGTGAGTTTCCCAACGAACAGATTACCGCCCTGCTGACGGCCCTACAGATGCGTGGTGTCACGGTTGACGAACTGCTGGGCTTCCGCGATGGTATCTTGGAGACGGGAGTCCCCGCTATTCTCAATGCCGACCGCTACATCGACGTGGTAGGTACTGGCGGTGACCGCAAGAACACCTTCAACATCTCTACCACCAGCTGTTTTGTGATTGCCGGTGCTGGCTACAAGGTTGCCAAGCACGGTAACTACGCAGCCACCTCTGTTTCTGGCGCTTCAAACGTCATTGCTCATCATGGCATCAAGTTTACCGATGACATCGACAAGTTGAACCGTTCGCTCAACGAGGCAGGCATCGTTTACCTCCATGCCCAACTCTTTGCCAAGGCCATGAAGTTCGTTGGTCCTATCCGTAAGGCATTGCAGTTCCCCACCATCTTCAACCTGCTGGGACCGCTGGTAAACCCCTCTCAGCCCAGTTGTCAACTATTGGGTGTTGCAAACCTCGACCAGATGCGCCTCTACAACCAAGTATATCAGAAGATTGGCATCGACTACGGTATCGTCAACTCTATCGACGGCTACGACGAGATTTCACTTACTGGCGACTTCAAGGTGACTACCAAGCAGTACGAGCGCATCTTCAAGCCACAGGATCTGGGATTCGAGATTGCCAAGCCTGAGGAGCTTGTGGGTGGCGCTACTGAGGAAGAGGCTGCAGCTATCTTCGACTCTGTACTTGAGAACCGTGCCCTACCCGCGCAGAAGAACATCGTACTGGCTAACGCAGCCTTCGGTATCCAGGTATTGGAGAAGGGTGAGAAGAGCATAGAAGAGTGCATCGCCATTGCCCGTGAGTCTATCGACAGCGGCAATGCCCTGAAGACCTTCAAGAAGTTCGTAGAGATGAACAGCTAACCGAAGCATCGAAATATCGAAACATCGAAATATCGAAGAAACAATGGATATCCTCGAAGAAATAGTAGCCAACAAGCGAGTAGAGGTAGAACGCTTCAAGGCAGCGCTCAGCGAACGGGAAATCCATCGCCGTGTAGAGCCACTGCTCGACTTCAGCGTAGCCTCTATGTCACAGGCGCTGACAGCTTCCGACTCGGGCATCATCGCTGAGTTCAAGCGCAAGTCACCGTCAAAAGGGTGGATTAAGGAAGACGGACGTGCCGATATCATTCCGCTGAGCTATCAGCAGAATGGAGCCTCAGCCTTGAGCATCTTGGCTGACGAGCAATATTTCGGTGGCAGTGATGAGTTTATCAAGATGGCCCGCCATAGTGGTGTCAACATCCCCATCCTCTACAAGAACTTCGTCATCGACGAGTATCAGTTGTTCCAGGCCCGCCTGTGTGGTGCCTCCGCCGTGTTGCTCATTGCTGCCGACCTTAGTGTGCAGCAGTGTTCTGCACTGCTGAAGACAGCGCATGAACTCGGCCTCGAGGTATTGTTAGAGATGCATTCAGAGCCAGAACTGGAATATGCCGCCTTAGAGCCAAACATGTGTGGCATCAACAACCGCAACCTCGGTTCGTTCGTCACCGACGTGGAGAATTCCTTCCGCATGGCTGAGCTGCTTCCCAAGGATGCCGTGAAGGTCAGCGAGAGTGGCATCTCTAATCCAGATACCGTCCGTGCGCTGCGCCAGGCTGGCTTCCGTGGTTTCCTCATTGGCGAGAACTTCATGAAGACTGCCGACCCAGGACAAGCTCTCAACGATTTCATTACCCAGCTAACCCATTAGTCCCATGATCATCAAGGTTTGTGGCATGCGCGATGCGGAGAACATCCGTGAGGTGGAGAAGGCTATAGCCAATTCTTCATTCTTCACTCTTCATTCTTCACTCTTTCTGATGGGCTTCATCTTCTGGCCAAAGTCGAGCCGCTACGTCAGCGAGCGCCCGACTTATCTTCCAACCAATTGCAAGCGCGTCGGAGTGTTTGTCGATGCCACTATTGACGATATTAAACAGAAGATAGAGGAATACCGTCTGGACTTTGTCCAGCTGCACGGCCACGAGAGCCCCGACTACATTCGCGCTCTGCGAGTGGTCGACGGTTTCCCCGTCGACACCCGCCTCATCAAGGCCATCAGCGTGAGCAGTCGCGACGACATCGCCACATACAAGGACTACGAGGGGCTTGTGGATTACTTCCTCTTCGATACCAAGTGTCCGTCGGTAGGTGGTAGCGGCCTGCAGTTCGACTGGAGCGTCCTCTCCGCCTACGATGGCAACACGCCTTTCCTGCTCAGCGGTGGCATTGGTCCCGACGATGCAGAGCGTCTCACCTCTCACCTCTCACTTCTCATCTCTAAGCACTGCATCGGCATCGATCTCAACTCCCGCTTCGAAGTGGCTCCAGCCCTCAAAGACATCAACAAACTCAAAGAATTCATTAAAAAAGTAAGGATATGAACAATTTGAATAAGAGAGAGCAAAACGAGCTTGCTCGTTCTGCCGAACGTGAAAATTGTCGGACAGAGTCCAACAAGATTAATTCCCTTTTCGCAAACAGTAAGGACCAAAAGCTCCTTTCATTATACTTCTGCGCAGGAGCCCCTACCCTTGACAGTACTGCCGACACCATCCTGACCATGCAAGCTAAAGGCATCAGCATGATAGAAGTCGGCATCCCGTTCAGCGACCCCATGGCCGACGGCCCTGTCATTCAGGAGGCTGCCACCACAGCCCTGAAGAATGGCATGAATCTGCGACTGCTCTTCGAACAGCTGAAAGCCATCAAGGAGCAGGTCAGCATTCCCTTGGTGCTGATGGGTTATCTCAATCCCATCATGCAGTACGGCATTGAGCAGTTCTGCCAGTCGTGTGTAGACAGTGGTGTCAGTGGCATCATCATCCCCGACCTGCCCTTCGACGACTACTTGGAGAGCGTGAAACCCGCTGCCGACAAGTATGACATCCGCATCATCATGCTCATCACCCCAGAGACCAGCGAGGAGCGCATCCGCTTCATCGACGAGCACACCGACGGTTTCATCTACATGGTGAGCAGTGCCGCTACGACAGGTGCCCAGCAGTCGTTCGATGAACAGAAGCAGCAGTACTTCCGTCGCATCAATGCCATGAACCTGCGCAATCCACGCATGATTGGCTTTGGCATCAGCAACAAACAGACATTGGAGTCTGCCCAACAGAATGCCGCTGGTGCCATCATCGGTTCGAAGTTTGTGCAACTGCTACAGACACATGGCAATGCCGCAGCAGCCCTTGATGCCCTCTTCGAGGCGCTGGCTCACTAAAACGATTACGTGATAAAAATACTTAATTAGTTCGTGGTTTCGTGCTTTTTCCGTATCTTTGCACAAAACTACGGACTAATTCTTTTTTTTACACATGAAAAAACTACTTAACGTGACGCTACTTCTCTGTCTGTTTTTCCCCCTTCTGGCTGTTGCCCAGGGATGGAATGAGCAGCAGTATCGTGAGATTGAGCAGAGTATCCGCATGCCACAGTTTGCAGCGCAAGACTATGTAATCACAAAATTTGGTGCTAAATCTGCCAATACAGCCGCCAAGAACCAGAAGGCCATTCAAAAAGCCATCGACAAATGTTCGAAGAAAGGTGGTGGTCGCGTCATCGTACCTGCAGGACAGAAGTTCCTGACAGCAGCCATTCAGCTGAAATCAGGCGTTAATCTGGTAGTGGAAGAAGGTGCCGTTCTGGAGTTCGCATTTGAACCAGAACTCTATCCTATCGTCCCAACACGCTGGGAAGGTCTGGACTGCTGGAACCTCTCACCACTCATCTACGCCTATCAGGCAAAGGACATCGCTATTACCGGCAAGGGTACCATCGATGGTGGCGGAAGCAACGAAACATGGTGGCCATGGTGCGGTAGCAAGAAATTTGGTATGAAGGAGGGTGGTATCGCCCAAAACATGGGTGCCCGTGCCCGCCTGTTGAAATATGCCGAGAACGGCGTTCCCATGGACGAGCGTAAGTTTGGTCCTACAGACGGACTGCGCCCACAAATGATCAATTTCAACCAGTGCGAAGGCATCCTCATTGAAGACATCACCCTGTTGCGTTCCCCGTTCTGGGTCATCCATCCCTTGCTGTCAACAGATATCACCGTACGTGGCGTACACATCAACAACGACGGTCCCAACGGTGACGGCTGCGACCCCGAGTCATGCGACCGTGTGCTCATTGAGAATTGTTACTTCAATACCGGCGACGATTGTATCGCTATCAAGAGCGGACGTAACAACGACGGGCGTGAGGGCGGTCAGGGCAAGTTTGCCGGACGTCCTTCAAAGAACATCATCATCCGTGACTGTAAGTTCAACAACGGCCATGGTGGCGTCGTTATCGGATCTGAGATTTCCGGCGGTTGCCAGAATGTCTTTGCTGAGAACTGCGAGATGGACTCTCCCAGCCTGGACCGTGTGCTGCGCATCAAGACCAACTCTTGTCGTGGAGGAATTATTGAGAACATTAACATGCGCAACGTCACCGTTGGCCAGTGTGGTGAAGCCGTCCTCAAGCTCAACACCGACTATGAACCCCGTGAGGTATGCTGTCGTGGATTCTACCCCACTATCCGCAACGTCACGATGGAGAATGTCACCTGTAAGAAGTCGAAATACGGCGTGATGATTGTTGGCTATCAGGATCCGGAACTGGCCTACACCATCAACAATATCACCGTAAAGAACTGTCATTTTAATGGTGTCTATAACAAGCCTATCCATCAGATTGGTTTAGCTCAAGACATCACCTACGATAACCTGTTTATCAACGGTTCACTTGTCCTGCAGAATCCCCCTTACAAGCATTACTCCGAGTGGCTCACCTATTCAGAAATGAAGCGTGTACCTGAGAGTTATATGCTCGACTTTGCCACGAAACCCAAGTGGAGCTATGTGATGGGCATTGAGTTGGAAGGTATGCTCGACACCTATCTGCGCTATGGTGGTGAGGACATCCGCAAGTACTGCCAGATGTATACCGACAAGATGATTGACGAGAAAGGAAACATCACTGGTTACAACATCCTTGACTATAACCTCGACAACATCCGTACTGGTCATTTTGTAACGCGTATGTACCAAAAATGGCCAGAGGCCAAGAACTTGTTGGCCATGCAGACCATGATGAAGCAGCTGAAAGACCAGCCACGCACCAAGGCCGACAAGGTATTCTGGCACAAGGCCATCTACGCCTATCAGGTATGGCTCGATGGCATCTTCATGGGGCTGCCTTTCCGTTGCCTGACTGCGCCGATTGTGGAAGCTGCCGACAATGCAAAGGTCAAAGGGAAGAAGAAATCTCTCACCTCTAACCCCTTACCCCTCACCTCTAAAATATACGACGATGCTGTCAACCAACTGAAGATTACCTATGAACGTACTTATGACCC
>Ga0310697_10001245_pt1 | contig 30791 bp, 27 predicted proteins | sample 172DNAGHGlowgp2_FD_203883 | JGI IMG/M metagenome (GOLD analysis project Ga0310697, IMG submission 203883) | Sheep rumen microbial communities from Palmerston North, Manawatu-Wanganui, New Zealand - 1728 DNA GHGlow gp2 (v2) (version 2) | ecosystem: Host-associated > Mammals > Digestive system >... | reverse complement strand
GCCGGGGGAGGCAGCGCGCTTTGACCCGGCGGCCTGCGACGAACGCCTGACGCGCCAGTTCGGGGCGGGGGCGGAGGCGCTGCGGGACGAGCCGCTGGCCCGCCGGGCCGCCGGGGCCCTGCTGGGTTACGTCGCCGAGACGCAGAAGTTCGACCTGGGCCACATCAGCGCCGTGGAGCTGCTGCGCAGCAGCAAATACATGGAGCTGGACTACACCACCCTGCGCAGCCTGGAACTGACAGCCAGCCTCCGCAGCGGCGAAAAGCGCGGCAGCCTGCTCTGGGTGCTGGACCGGACGAAGACCCCCATGGGGGCGCGGCTGCTGCGCAGCTGGGTGGAGCGGCCCCTGCTGAACCCCGGCCTGATCCGCCGCCGCCTGAACGCCGTGGCGGAGCTGACGGGGGACACGGTCCGGCGGCGGGAACTGATGCTGGCCCTGAAGGAGATCGGGGACATGCGCCGCAAGCTGGGCCGCTGCGTCTACGGCAGCGCCGGGGGCCGGGACGTGAAGGCCCTGGGGGCCGACTGCGCCGTGCTGCCCCGCCTCCGGGCGCTGCTGGAGGGGGCGCACAGCCGCTATCTGCGGGACATCGCCGCCCTGGACCCCCTGGAGGACGTGGCCGACCTGGCCATGCGCGCCATCTGCGACGAGCCGCCCTTCTCCGTCCGGGACGGGGGCATTCTGCGCCCCGGCTATGACGCGGAGGTGGACCGCCTGCGGGCCCTGAAAGACAACGGCAAGACCATGCTGCTGGAGCTGGGGGAGCGGGAACGGGCGCGCACCGGCATCAAAAAACTGAAAGTTGGCTACAACAAAGTCTTCGGCTACTACATCGACGTGCCCCGCTCCGCCGGGGACGCCCCCATGCCGGAGGACTACATCCGCAAGCAGACCCTGGTGAACGCCGAGCGCTACTTCACCCCGGAGCTGAAAGCCCTGGAGGAACAGCTGCTCTCCGCCGGGGATCGGCTTTCCGCTTTGGAATACGAACTGTTCACGGCCCTGCGGGAGCAGATCGCCGCCCAGGTGCTGCGCATCCAGGCCGCCGCCGACGCGGTGGCGGAGCTGGACTGCCTCTGCGCCCTGGCCGAGACCGCCGTCCGCAACGACTACTGTATGCCGGAGGTGGACCTGGGCAGCGTCATCGACATCCGGGGCGGGCGGCATCCGGTGGTGGAGTGCTGCCAGACCGAGACCCCCTTCGTCCCCAACGATACGCTGCTGAACGACGGGGACAACCGGGTGGCCATCGTCACCGGCCCCAACATGGCCGGAAAGAGCACCTATCTCCGCCAGACCGCCCTCATCACCCTCATGGCCCAGATGGGCTCCTTCGTCCCGGCCAAAAGCGCCGTGATCGGCCTGGTGGACCGGGTCTTCACCCGCATCGGGGCCAGCGACGACCTGGCGGCGGGGCAGAGCACCTTCATGGTGGAGATGAGCGAAATGGCCAACATCCTCCGCCACGCAAGCAGCCGCAGCCTCCTGATTCTGGACGAGATCGGCCGGGGCACCAGCACCTATGACGGCATGGCCATGGCCCGGGCGATTCTGGAACACTGCGCCGACCGCCGCCGTCTGGGGGCGCGGACCATGTTCGCCACCCACTACCACGAGCTGGGGGCCCTGGAGGGCAGCCTGGGCGGGGTGCGCAACTTCCACATCACCGCCAAAAAGCAGGGGGGCGGGCTGATCTTCCTGCGGAAGATCGTCCCCGGCTGCGCCGACGACAGCTACGGCATTGAAGTGGCCTCCCTGGCCGGGGTGCCGGACGGGGTGGTGAACCGGGCACGCGGCTTCCTGCGGGAGCTGGAGGCCGCGGGCGCCCGGCTGGGGGTGGAGCCGCCCCCGGAGAAAGCGCAGCTCAGCCTGGCCGCCCTGGGGGCGGAGGAAGCCGCCCGGCGGCTGCGGCGGCTGGACCTGAACGCGACGACCCCGCTGGAGGCTTTGCAGCTTCTGGCGGAGCTGCAAAGGATGGTGGACGGATGAACGAGACGAATCCCGGCCCGCAAGCGGGCTTTCAGCAGTTGATGACGCCCACGGAGCGGGTCCTGGGCTGGATCTGGCTGCCGGTGAACACCTTCCTGCTGCCGATTCTGGCGGCGGTGTACGTCTACGCCAACCCGGATCAGCTCTCCGACGGGGCGCTGAACCTGGTCACCTTCGCGGTCAGCGCCGTGGCGCTGCTGCTGATGCTGCACCGTTTCTGGCGGGAGAGTTTTCACCGGATGCTGGACCGGCCGGGCCGCTGCCTGGGGGCCATGCTCCTGGGCGGGCTGGTGAACTACGCGCTGAGCCTGGCGGTCAGTCCGGTGCTGCTGCTGGCCCTGGACGGGGCGGTGGACAACCCCAACAACGCCGCCCTGCTGGAGATCGCCCAGCAGGACCTGGGCATGATCAAGGCCGCGTCCGTCTTTCTGGCCCCCCTGGTGGAGGAGACCTTGTTCCGGGGCGTGGTCTTCGGCAGCCTCCGGCCAAAGCACCGCGTGCTGGCCTACGCCCTCAGCACGGGGCTTTTCAGCCTGCTCCACGTCTGGCAGTACATCCTGGTCAGCGCCGACGCCAGCCTGCTGGTCTACGCCCTGCAATACATCCCCAGCGGCGTGGCTCTGGCCTGCTGCTACGAGCGCAGCGGCAGCATCTGGCCTCCCATCTTCCTGCACATGCTGCTGAACACCGTGGCCTTCACGGTGCTGCTTTGAACCAGTTTCTGATTATTTTTCTGAGAAGGAGTCACAACAATGGCAAAAGAAAAAAAGGTGGAACAGATCACCGACATGGAGGTGGACTTTGCCCAGTGGTTCACCGACGTCTGCGTCAAGGCGGAGCTGGTGGACTATTCCGGCGTCAAGGGCCTGTTCATCCTGCGGCCCTACGGCTACGCCATCTGGGAGCGCATTCAGGGCTATCTGGACGGGCGGTTCAAGGAGCTGGGGCATGAGAACGTCTCCATGCCCATGCTGATCCCGGAGAGCCTGCTGCAAAAGGAGAAGGACCATGTGGAGGGCTTCGCCCCCGAGTGCGCCTGGGTCACCCTGGGCGGCAGCGAGGAACTTCCCGAAAAGCTCTGCATCCGCCCCACCAGCGAGACGCTGTTCTGCGACCACTGGAGCCATGTGGTCCACTCCTGGCGGGACCTGCCCATGAAGTACAACCAGTGGTGCAGCGTGCTGCGCTGGGAAAAGACCACTCGCCCCTTCCTCCGGGGCCGCGAGTTCCTCTGGCAGGAGGGCCACACCCTCCACGCCACGGCGGAGGAAGCCATCGCCGAGACCGAGCAGATGCTGGAGGTCTACGCCGACTGCGCCGAAAAGCTGCTGGCCATGCCGGTGGTCCGGGGTGTCAAGACCGACAAGGAGAAGTTCGCCGGGGCCGAGCGCACCTATACGATCGAGTGCATGATGCACGACCGCAAGGCCCTCCAGTCCGGCACCAGCCATTATTTCGGCGGCGGCTTCGCCAGAGCCTTCGGCATCAGCTTCGCCGACAAGACCAACACCCAGCAGACCCCCCACGAGACCAGCTGGGGCCTGTCCACCCGCATCATCGGCGGCCTGATCATGACCCACGGCGACAACAGCGGCCTGGTGCTGCCCCCCGCCGTGGCCCCCATCCAGGTCATCGTCGTGCCCGTGGCCCAGCACAAGCCCGGCGTGCTGGAGAAGGCCGGGGAGGTCTATGAGACGCTGAAAGCCGCCGGAATCCGGGTGAAGCTGGACGACAGCGACAACTCCCTGGGCTGGAAGTGCGCCCAGTGGGAGATGAAGGGCGTCCCCCTGCGCCTGGAGCTGGGGCCAAGGGACATCGAAAACGGCCAGTGCGTGGCCGTCCGGCGCGACAGCGGCGAGAAGATCCCCGTGGCCCTGGCGGAGCTGGCGGCCCGGACGCCGGAGCTGCTGGACGCGGTGCAGCAGGGCCTGTTCGACAAGGCAAAACGCAACCTGGACGAGCACTGCTACCCCGCCGCCACCCTGGAGGAGGCCCGCCAGCTCCAGAACGAGCGGGGCGGCTTCGTCAAGACCATGTGGTGCGGCGACCTGGCCTGTGAGCTGGCCATGAAGGAGCAGGCCGGTATGTCCAGCCGCTGCATCCCCTTCGACCAGGAGCACCTGGGCGACAGCTGCGCCTGCTGCGGGAAACCCGCCACGAAGATGGTGTACTGGGGCGTGGCCTACTGAGAAAAGCCACCGGACGCAAGACCGGCGCGCTGCGGAAGCGAGGTTCCGCAGCGCGCCGGTTTTCGCTCACAAAGAAAACACAGTTTTTCCTTGCTTTTTGTCAATTTCTGGCATATAATAATCCAAGCTAGGGCTTGTCTGAAAAATGATTGCGGATTGTGTTATTTCAACAAAACGGCAATAGCACCAATATAGACGAAGGCAAGGAACGAGGAATCGAGCTTGTCGTATCGAGTAAAGATTCTGCGAAACCACTTGAGTTTCTGGAAAAAGCACTCGATCAAATGACGCTCTTTCATAGGTGTGCCAATCCACCGACCAGGGAGTATCGCAGTTCTCTCTCGGCGGAATGGTATAGGTAGCACCTTGGGAGGTAATATACTCGCGGATTGCTTTCGCCCCATATGCCTTATCACCAAGAATATTACTTCCCTTGATGTCGATCTCTTGGAGTAAAGGTACAGCATGGGTAGAATCATGATCCCTACCAGAAGAGAGCATAAAAGCCAGTGGATTGCCTAAGCCATCCACCAAGGTATGAATCTTCGTATTTCTGCCGCCTCTGGACATCCCAACAGCCTTGTTTTCAGATTTTTTTTCCGCCATTGGCGCTTTGATGCACCTTACAGGATGTGGAGTCGATGGAAATGTTCTCGAAGTCTGCATCTATGGAAAGAGCTTGAAAAATAGTCTCAAACACGCCCAACTCTTTCCATTTGCGAAAGCGGCTATAGACTGTCTGCCATGCGCCATATCGCTCTGGAAGTTCTCGCCACGGTGCCCCTCCTCTGGCAATCCACAGCATCCCATTCAGTGCTGTGCGGTTATCGCATTTTGCCGGGCGTCCGCGTTTCCCTTCCTTCGGATGTTCTGGCGGCAGCATATCTTTGATCTGAAGCCACTCACTTTCCGTGAGTTCATACCGTTTTGTTCCCATGTGCTTAGTTTACATAATTCTAAGCATTTGTGCAAGTTTTATTTTTCAAACAAGCCCTAGTATCCTTTATCTCGGAACAGAGGTGAGTACCAACAATGCCGGAAGAGAAAAAGAAGAAAATAGCAAGAACGATTCAAGACTTATATCTCTATTCTACGCGGGAAAATGAGGATAGTTTGTTGAGGACCTTTGCATGGACTGTTTCTTGGGTCGTTGGCGTTGCGCTTCAATCTAGCTCAGGGCCGCAAGCGCTTGGGGGAGCTTTCTTCGTATTTTCCCTTTCCTTACTAATAGAGTTTGTTCCTGAAAAGAAAGAAACTACTTGGGGAAGGGCGCTATATACGCTTTTCTGTAGTTTGTTAGGCTATATTTTTATAGTGTCCTTACCACTCATTTTTTCTGATAGCGTGAAAGCAAGCAGCTGGTGGGGGGAATCAGTTTATATAGTTGGATGGGTTGCGTTTGGACTAATGTGGCTGCGTGAAATTCTCTCTATGATAGAAATTCATAAGCAATTTTATGACGAGGAGATGGAGAGAAGAAGGATAGAGAATGAAGAAAAAATGAGAAAAGAGAAGGAAAACCAGGAACTATTTCAAGCATTCTTAAATAGTCTGCAAGGAACTCCAAATCAGGGGGGGAAAAGATGAATGAGTGTCTCAATTGCATTGTTAAGCGGAAAGGGAGGCAGCGGGAAAACGACTTTGGCCCTGAGCATTGCAGACCTTCTTTGCCGATGTGGGATTCGAACGCTGTTGATTGACTGCGATTTAAGCACAAATGGGGCGACTTTTTTCTATGAAGCGGAATTGGCAAAGCAATCTTCAAATGTGAAGAACGGCGCGGTTTCGTTTAGCGATTTGTTGCTTGAAAAAGCTTTTCAGCCCCCCATACCACTTGAAATCAAATCAAATTTAGACTTTTTTCCATCCGTCCAAAGTATATCAGGGCGCTATCTGGTAAGAGAATATCAAAAAGAGAATTACATGGATTTGGAAAACAAAGCCTTTCCTTTTTTTGACTGGTTGCGATCAAATTATGAGGTAATTTTGTTCGACTGTCAGGCTGGCTATACTGAGTTGCTTCCTGTTTTGCTTCCAAGGGTGGATATCGATTTGTTTGTATTGGAGCCAGACAGCATAAGTGGTTCGGCGATGCGGAGTCTTCACCTTAAGGCGGGAAACTATTTTGGACATGCAAAACTCTACCAGGTTTTTAACAAGGCAAATGCAGAAGAGTTTGAAATATATTCCAAAATTACTGGAACTTTTTTTACAAATATTGGAACTCTGCTTTTTGATTGGAAGATTCGGCAAGCTTTTTCGCGTTGCCAAGTACCAGACCTTGAAAACACAAGCGCAAAATTTGGATCTGATTTATGTGATATCTGCAAAATCATGTTAATGGGAAGCGAATATATAGAAAGGATTAATAAATTTTCAAAAAAACAACACTATAAGGAATTGATTGCAAGAAAAAAGGAAGTAGAAAGAAGAATTGAAAAGGAAAAAGAAGAACTCAAAACAGATGGATTAGAAATGCGGATAGTAATGCGGAGAAGTTTTTTGCGTGCAATATTTATAGTTCTTAGTTTAGCGGCATTAATTTTGGCAATAATTTTGCTTCAAAAAAAAGACTTTATAAATGACACAATGGATAGAATTAACGGTATAACTGCATTAATAGCAGGAATGACAACATCTATTACAATTTCTTCAGTAATTGGTTTATTTTTTGATGCTCAAAAAAAGGATAAAACAAGAAATAAACATATAAAATCTTTAGAGCAAGAATTAAAAGAAATCGATACTACATTGGAAATAAACAAGCAGGAATTATGGAAAGCCACTGGGCATAATTTATTCCGCGTCCAATCAGGCGAGGCTGCGCCATTCCTTCCAGCAGAAGCGGGAGGGGAAGCTCATCCGCAAGACCATGGCGGAACCGGAGGCCATGGAGCGCGCTGAGTGAGTCATACAATACAAATTAAGGAGCCGCAGCGGGCAAGCCCGCTGCGGCTCCGAGTATATTCTTTCTTAATACATGGAATCCGCGTCCAGATACCAGCCGTCCTCGCACTGGAGGAAGCGGAACTCCTGTTCGCTGCTGTCGTCCAGCAGCTCCCCGTCCTCGTCCAGGATGACCAGGGCGATCACCACGTCCACCACGTCCAGAACCTCCAGGCCGTAGTCGGCGTCGTAGCTGCGGATGACCCGCTGCAGGGCCCGGCCGGTGAGCTGCGTGCTGTCCCGGAGCTCGTAGGTCATGGAGTAGCCCAGCTCGTCCACCTCTTGCAGGGTCTCCTGGATCTCCTGCTCGCTCTCCAGGATCTCATTGTACACCGCGTCGTCGCTCAGGTCGAAGTCCTGCCGCGCCGGGGCGGGGAGCAGGTCCAGCATCCCGAACAGGTCGGCGTCCAGCAGCCGGTCCATCAGCGCTGCGGCCAGGGCCTCCACGTCCTCCGCGCCTCCGCCGCCCTGGGCTTCGGAGGGCTCCAGGTACAGGGTGCTGAGGATGCCGTGCAGTTCCGCGTCCCCGGCGGTGGAGTCCGCGTCCACCTTGGCCAGCAGCAGGTTGAACATGGCCACGCCCGCCCCGTCCGGGGTGTAGCTGAGGCAGAGATAGTTGTTCAGCAGCCCGCCCTCCAGGGTGCCGGTGGTGTTGAAGACGATCCACTCCGCGTCGTTGATGGTGACGGCGCTGCGGGTGACCAGGCTGTTTTCCGCCTCCTCGCCCATCATCTCCTGGAGCATGGCGCTGAACTCGTCCAGGTCCTCGGCGCTCAGGGTCTCGCCCTCCATGTCCAGCAGGTCGGCGGCCAGATAGAGGTAGTAGTCGTCGGTCTCGTACTCGGCGCTGAGGCCGGTCCCGGTCTCGTTCATCTCGTAGTTTTCCGTCATGGTCTCCGGCACGTCCGCGTAGAGGTCCCAGCCCAGGTTCCCGGCCACGCAGAAGGTGTACCAGTCCTCCCGGTCGGCGGGGTTCTCCTCCGCCGGACGGGAAAAGAGGCTGTCCAGGGGCGTGGCGGCGGCGTAGTCCAGGGCCTCCGCGTCGGCGATGGGGATGGCCAGGTTCAGGTTCTGGCCGTCCTCGAAGTAGGCGCAGACGATGCCCAGCACCCGGCCGTTTTTGTCCAGCAGGGGGCCGCCGGAGTTGCCGTGGGAGATGGGGGCGGTGTGCTGGAGATAGGTCTGCCCGTCAAACTGCCGCCGGGCGTTGGAGATGATGCCGTCGGAGATGGTGGCGGAAAAGCCCAGAGGGCTGCCGTAGGCGTAGACCGTCTCCCCGGTCCGGGCCGCCTCTTCCCGGCGCTCCAGGGGCACGCTCTCCGCGCAGTCGGTGGCCAGCACGGCGATGTCCCGCGCCGCATCCCAGGCCACCAGGCCCAGCACGTCATACTCGTTCCCCTCCGCGTCGGTGATGTAGGCCTCGAAAGCGTCCTCCACCACATGATAGTTGGTCAGCACCGTGCCCTCCGTGTCCACGAAGAAGCCGCTGCCGGTCTGGTAGTAGCTGTCGGAGATGTAGGCCGTCACGTCCACGGAGGAGGCCCGGGCCAGTTCGTAGATCTGCTCGGCGTTCAGCACAGGGATGGGGGTGGGGGTGGGCAGGGTGTAGACCGTGCTCAGGATGTACTCGCCGTCGTCGGTGCTCATCACCAGGCCCCGGTGCATGTTCCGCACGGTGAAGAGAGCGCCGTCCTCGGTGGTGTAGGCGTCCGTTTCCGGGTCGTAGCGGTAGACCTGGACGTTCAGCTCCCGCCCGTAGGCGTCGTAGGTGGTGAGCTGCCGGGCCGTCACCTGCAGGTGACCCTGCAGCGCGCCGTCCTCGTCGCTGAGGGCGTAGAGGCCGTAGTCCAGGGCGCGGACCTTGGCGGGGGCCTGCGTCTCCGCCGGAACAGTTTGGCCGCAGGCGGCCAGCAGCAGGGCCAGGACCAACAGCAGGGGCAGGAATTTCCCTTTCATGTGCGTGTACCTCCGTATGCTTTGATATCGTGCAGAATACAGAACCCAGCGAAGCGGTTCTGAAATGAAATGCCGGTAACTGTTCAGCAGCCCTCGTTGCCTCGCAGAGTTTCGCGCCCGCAGGCGCGAAAGAAATTGTCAATTCATTTTTGCCGGAAACCGCGTTTTCGGCAAAAATACTTCTCGCGGAGCGAGTGTGCCCTCCCCCGTAGGGCGCGCTCGCGCAGCGCAGCCCCTCTATCATTTCAGAACCCAGCGAAGCGGTTCTGAAATGAAGGTTTACAGGATGAAGCCGCCGTCGGCGGTGAGGATCTGACCGGTGATGAAGGAAGCCTGGTCGCTGCCCAGGAAGCAGACGGCGGCGGCGATGTCCTCCGGGCTGCCCAGACGGCCCAGGGGGGTCGTCTGCGCCAGCTCCCGCAGGGTCTCCGGCCCCAGCACCTGCACCATGTCCGTGTCCACCACGCCGGGGGCCACGCAGTTCACGCGGATGCCCGTGGGGGCCAGCTCCATGGCCAGGGAGCGGGTCAGCCCGATCAGCGCCGCCTTGGTGGCGGAGTAGCAGACCTCGCAGCTGGCGCCCCGGAGGCCCCACATGCTGCTGACGGTGACGATGGACCCGGCGTGGGCGTGGAGCATATCCGGCAGCACGGCCTGGATGACGTGGTAGGCCCCCTTGACGTTGACGGCGAAATAGCGGTCCCAGTCGGCCTCCGCCAGGTCCTGAAACTGCATCTGCCCGGCGATGCCCGCGTTGCTCACCAGCAGCGACACCGGCCCCAGCTGGGCGCGCACCGTGCGGAGCATGGCGTCCACTGCGGCCCGGTCGGCCACGTCCGCCTGACAGGCGACGGCCCGGCAGCCTTGCGAGAGCAGCGCGTCGCGCAGTTCCTCGGCCTTGTCCCGCCGCACCCGGTAGTTGATGGCCACGGCCCAGCCCTCCCGGGCCAGCCGTGCGGCCACCGCCCGCCCGATGCCCCGGGACGCCCCCGTGACCAGGGCGACACGTTCCATCGCCACCAGCTCCTTTCGCCGCATGATTGAGAATAAAACCAGTGTATCACACTTTTCCGAAAAAGCAAACGGGGAAAATGATTTTTGTGCTGTTCCGAAGGGCGGGGCGCGGCGCGGCGGGGCGATTGGCTGTTGTATCCGGCGCGCTTTTGCGGTATAATGCTACCAGAATATACGCAGACAAAGGAGGACGCGGCGCATATGCTGGAACTGGACAAGATCCAATATCGCGTGGACGACGGGAACGGGCCCGTCGAGATTCTGAAAGACGTGCGCTTCACCGTGGGCGACAACAAATTCACAGTCATCACCGGCCCCAACGGCGGCGGCAAAAGCACCATCGCCAAGATCATCGCGGGGGTGGCCCGGCCCACGGGCGGGACCATCCGCTTCGACGGGGAGGACATCACCGACCTGGACATCACGGGCCGCGCCCGGCGGGGCATCAGCTACGCCCTGCAGCAGCCGGTGCGCTTCAAGGGCATCCGGGTCATCGACCTGCTGCGCATCGCGGCGGGCCGGGAGCTGAGCGTGGCGGAGAGCTGCGACCAGCTCAGCCGGGTGGGCCTCTGCGCCCGGGACTACATCTACCGGGAGGTCAACGCCAGCCTCTCCGGCGGCGAACTCAAGCGCATCGAGATCGCCACGGTGCTGGCCCGGGGCACCCGGCTCAGCGTCTTCGACGAGCCGGAGGCGGGCATCGACCTCTGGAGCTTCCAGAGCCTGATCCGGGTGTTCCAGATGATGCGGGAGGAGATCGGCCAGGCCTCCATCCTGGTCATCAGCCACCAGGAGCGGATTCTGGAGATCGCGGACGAGATCATCGTCGTCGCAAACGGCCGCATCGAGCGGCGGGGACCCAGAGAGGAGATCTTGCCGACGCTCATCGGCACCGCCTCGGCGGTGACGGGCTGCGACCGGCTGGAAGGGAGGCGTGAGCGCGCATGACGGACATTCAAAAGCGCATTCTGGCGGAGGTGGCGGACCTCCACGCGGTCCCGGAGGGGGCCTACAACATCCGCAGCGACGGCGCGAGCGCCGGACGCCGCAGCACCGCGCACATCGAGATCACCAGCAAGACGGACGTGAGCGGCATCGACGTCCGCATCGCCCCCGGCACGCGGCACGAGAGCGTCCACATCCCGGTGGTCCTGAGCAAGACCGGCCACCAGGAGACGGTCTACAACGACTTTTACATCGGCGCAGACAGCGACGTGCTGATCGTCGCCGGCTGCGGCATCCACAACTGCGGCGGCCAGGACAGCCGCCACGACGGCGTCCACCGCTTCTATGTGGGCAAAAACGCCCGCGTCCGCTATGTGGAAAAGCACTACGGCGAGGGCGACGGCCAGGGCAAGCGCATCATGAACCCCGGCACCGAGGTCTATATGGAGGAAGGCAGCAGCATGGAGATGGAGATGGTCCAGATCCGGGGCGTGGACTCCACCAACCGCTCCACCAAAGCCGAACTGGCCGCCGGGGCCAGGCTGGTGGTGAAAGAGCGCCTGATGACCCACGGCAGCCAGCGGGCCGACAGCGTCTACCGGGTCAGCCTCAACGGGGCGGGGTCCAGCGCCGACGTGGTGAGCCGCAGCGTGGCAAGGGACGACAGCTACCAGCGCTTCGACGCCTGCCTCACCGGCAACGCCCCCTGCCACGGCCACACGGAATGCGACAGCATCATCATGGACCGCGGCCGCATCCTTGCCGTCCCCCAGCTGGAGGCCAACTGCACCGACGCCGAACTGATCCACGAAGCGGCCATCGGCAAGATCGCCGGGGAACAGCTCATCAAACTGATGACCCTGGGCCTGACGGAGGCCGAGGCGGAGGAGCAGATCATCAACGGGTTTTTGAAGTGAGAGACGGAGGGGACGGCGCGCTGCACACCGAGCCCAGCCGGAGACGGCAGGGAATGTAGGAGACGGCGTGCGCCACAAAGCGCCCTCACCCCTTCCCTCCCCCAGCGGGGGAGGGTGTCGCCCACAAGGGCGACCGGAGAGGGAGAACGTGACGGGACCTCGATGTGGAAATGACCGCAGCCGTGGGAAAAGCAACGCTTTTACCGTCTGCAAGCGGTCAGGTTCTCCCTCTTCCGTCATCCGCCTCGCGGGGGATCGGCGGATGCCACCTTCCCCCGCTGGGGGAAGGAAATGGCGGAAAGCACGCGGAGACCTTGTAGGGGGCGGCGTCCCGACGCCCCCGCAGTAGCGGCAGGTTTTCAATAAACGCTCGGCGAATCCGCAAACGCTCGGTAGGGAACGCCGTTCCCGGCGTTCCGCGCAGCAACACAAAACCGAAGCACTATGTTGGGCGAATTCGCAAACGCTCGGTAGGGAACGCCGTTCCCGGCGTTCCGCGCAGCAGCACAAAACCGAAGCACCACGTTGGGCGAATCCGCATAAGCCCGGTAGGGCGCGCCGACCCCAGCGCGCCGCGCAGCGACACCCATGTTTTCCACAACATTAGGCGAATCCGCAAGCGCCTACCCGTAGGGAAGGGGCTTGCCCCTTCCGGCAGGAAACGCCCGATACCCGCCAACCCCGGGCGAATTCGCAAGCGTGTAGCGCATTCGCCCGGGCTTTCCCATGTCTGACCATGTGCTGCGCGGAAAGGGCAAGCCCTTTCCCTACAATGGGACGGCTGCGAATTCGCCGGACGTGGTGCATGACGTATAGCTCCTGCTGCGGAACGGCGGGGACGCCGTTCCCTACAAAGCGTTGCTTTCATGCGTCATTGGGGACGGTGAAGCAGACAAGACGAAATAACGCAACGGCCCGTGTAGGGGCCGGCGTCCCCGACGGCCCCCGCAGCACACGGCAATGGCTTGATTCCATCTTCGGCGAATCCGCACACGCCCGGTAGGGAACGCCGTCCTCGGCGTTCCGCGCAGCAGCACAGAACCGAAGCAAGCCGTCAGGCGAATCCGCATACACCGTCCCTTTTGACTTCTTCCCCTCACGCACAATCCGGCGGCTTTTCTTCCGAAAAGCCGCCGGATTTGGTCTATAGATGAGAAGCGGGCTTTCAGCTCAGGTTGCCGTTGGCGTCGCAGCTGAGGGCCATGTGATGGTTGGTTGTAGCTACCGTGATGCCCAGCACACGGAAGCCCACGGTGAAGTCCGCCACGGCGGAGCTGCCGCTGGGATAGGCGTTGCCAGAGACTTTGTAATACGCGCTGTCGTAGGCGGTGAAGCTCAGGCTGGCCCCCGTGCAAGAGGAAGAGCTCCCGTCATAGGTGAAGGTGCCGGTCAGCGTCATGCGCCAGACTGCGGTGCCGTTTGTGTCATAGGCAGTGTAATTTTTGTGTCCGTAGATCGTCACCACCTCGCCGCGCGCGGACGTGCCGTCAACTGCGGTCTCCACCAGGATTTGGTCGAAGTGCGGGGCTGCTTGGGGATCATCTGCTGCAAAAGAGGGAACGTACAGGCAGAGCAGCAGCGCCGCCAGGACGACAACGGACAGCAGACGGTTCATTTGTTTACACATGGGGAAACACACTCCTTTCAAAATGCGGGGGATGCTTTCAGGTTTGAGTCAAAAACTCGTTCAGACCGGGGATCCGGGCGTCCACCCCCATCACGGGTTGATCTTCCCGGGAGATGTCGATCACCACATAGTCATAGCCATAGCTATGTACGTGCCATACCACATATCCGCTGACCAGCGCGGACAGGAGAACCAGAACGGCCGCCGCGCTGACGAACAGCTTCCAGATGCGCTCTCGGAGATTCAGCGCTATGGACAGTTCCTCTGCGTCCCGGCTGTCCACATACATGGCGGACACTTCCTCCGGCGCGCCGAAGCGTTCCTGCAAGTCCGCGTATCCGCTTTCGGGAAACGCATAGGTGTACTCCGAGACGTGCAGCGCGAGCTGCGTCATGACCCGCTGCTTTTCCTTATGCCGCATCGGGAGCCGCGCCCGCACGTCCCCAAGGTACCGCCGCGCCGTGTCAGTTCCGTTCATGTCCATCCCCTCGTTCCAGGAGCCGCAGCATTCCGTCCACCATTGTGCGGTATTCGCGGGTCAGGGCTTCCAGATGGGCCTTCCCCGCATCCTCCAGATGATAATAGACCCGCGTCATGCGCTTGCCCGCCAGCATCCGTCGGTCGGTGATCAAACCCGTTTCCAGCAGCTTGTAGAGCACGGGATAGAGCGAACCCTCCTGGGTCACGATGGCGCCGCCGCTTCGGCGCTCCGCCTCCTGCACAAGCTGGTAGCCGTACATGTCTTCCGACTCCAGCAGCGACAGGATCACCAGCGGCAGAAGCCCCCGGCGAAAGTTGATTGGACCACTGTCGTTTGCCATGCGCTGCATCCTTCCTTTCTCATCTCTCATCATATGTTCTCTCGGACAGATTTTGCTGCGGCCCCGTGCGTCCGCAGCCGGGCAGAAAAGCCGTCAAGCGCTGCTTCTCCCTGCGTCGCAGAGAGAAGCAGCGCTCGCAACCACGGCATTATCCTGCCGTGCCGATTTTGGTCTGCTTTTGGCCTGCGCCCGCGTCCATCAGGCGGAACATCCCATCCGTGATGGCCTGGTAGGAGCGGGAGAGCTCCTCCAGATAGGCCTTTCCGGAGTCCTCCAGGTGGTAGTACACCCGGGTCATGCGCTTGCCAACCAGCACCCGGCGGTCAGAAATGAAGCCCGCGTCCAGCAGCTTGTAGAGCACGGGATAGAGCGAACCCTCCTGGGTCACGATGGCCCCGCCGCTCCGGCGTTCCGTCTCCTGCACGAGCTGATAGCCGTACATGTCTTCGTTCTTGAGGAGGGAGAGAATCACCAGCGGCATCAGGCCACGACGGAAGCTACCCTGAAAATTTTCTTGTTTCATATGCAATCTCCATTCGTTTGAGAAAAATATAACATTCGCCTGAGAAAAATATAACATAGTCTGCCGCAAAAAACAATACTGTTTTTAAAAAAGTGAAATCAAGTCGAAACATCTGTTTTTCTACGAGGTTTTAGCCCTGTATCGTGTACGGTGCCACTTCTGTCACGGGCGGCGTGCGGCGGTGGCGGCGCGCTGCATCAGGGTTTTGCGAAGCAGGTCGACGGGGATGATGAGAACGGCCAGCCCCAGGCAGATCAGCCAGGAGCGGAGGCTCAGGGCTTCCACCTGCAGCGCCGGGCCGCCGAAGGTGACGAAAAGGAACTGCATGGCGAAGATGCCCAGCATGACCGGCAGAAAGCTCCGATTGTCCCCCAAGCCCCGGAGCAGGTTCCGGCTGGCGGTCCGGGCGTTGAAGCCGTTGAAGGTGATGGCCATCATGAACGTGGCGAAGACCGCGCTCTTGAGACAGGTCCGGTCCACGTCGCCGAAGAGGTCCCGGAGGAAGGGGAGGAAGAGAATGCCCAGGCAGATGAAGCTGATGTAGGCAGCCCCCACCAAAACATGGATCAGCATCTCCCGGTTGACGAGGCCCGCGTCCCGGGGGATGGGTTTGTCCCGCAGATACTCCCGCTCTGGCGGCTCGCCGCCGAAGGCCATGGCCGCCAGGGTGTCCATGGCCAGGTTCACCAGCAAAAGCTGAAGGACGGTCAGCACCACGTTCTCGCCCAGCAGGGGTCCCAGGAAGCAGATCAGCACGGCGGCCACGTTGACCGTGAGCTGAAAGATCAGGAACTTGCGGATGTTCTGGAACATGGTGCGGCCGTAGAGAATGGCCCGGGCGATGGAGGAGAAGCTGTCGTCCAGAACGGTGATGTCTCCTGCCTCCCTGGCCGCCTCGGCGCCGCTGCCCATGGCGAAGCCCACGTCGGCCTTCTTCAGCGCCGGGGCGTCGTTGACTCCGTCGCCGGTCATGCCCACCACCAGATTCCGCTCCTGGGCCAGGCGCACCAGGCGGCTCTTGTCGGCGGGCAGGGCCCGGGAGACCACCCGGAGCCGGGGCAGGGTCTCCAGCAGTTCCCCGTCGCTGAGCTCGGCCATCTCGCCGCTGGTGAGGGCCACGTCCTCCGGGTCGGAGAGCAGTCCCGCCTCCCGGGCGATGGCGGCGGCGGTCTCCTTCCGGTCCCCGGTCACCATCACCACCTGGATGCCCGCGCCCCGGGCCTCGGCAACGGCCTCGGCGGCCTCGGCGCGGACAGCGTCCCGGATGCTGATGATGCAGATCAGGGTCAGCTCGCCCTCGTCCCGGTCCCCGGCGGCCTTGGCCACCGCCAGCAGGCGCAGGGAGCGCCCGGCCTGGGTGTCCAGATAGCTGGTCAGGTAGTTGCGCTCCACCAGGGCTTTGACCTCGCCCTTCTCGTTGATGTAGCGGGTGCAGCGGGGCAGGAGCTTTTCCGGGGCGCCTTTGATGTAGGTGGTGCTGACGCCGTCCCGGCGGATGGTCACGCTGGAGGTCTTCTTGTTGGAGTCAAAGGGTTCGAAGGCCAGTACGTCCTCCCGGCTGAGGCGGACGGCGGCGTTGTCCTGGAGCAGATAGCCCAGCAGGGCCCGGTCGGTGCTGTTGCCGCCGATGATGGCTCCGGCGCTGGCCGTGGCGCTGTTGTTGACGCCGATGCCCGCCACCACGTCCATGGACAGGACGCCGGGCATATCACTGAGGTTGCGAAAGCCCTTCACGTTGCCCGTGGCCAGTTCCACCACCGAAAGCCGCCCCTCCGTGATGGTGCCGGTCATGTCGCAGAACAGGATGTTGAGGCTGCCTACTGTCTCCAGGCCCTCGCGCTTCCGCACCAGCACCTGCGCCTTGTCCATCTTGAGACTCTGGAAGGACAGCAGGATGCTGGTCAGCATGGGCAGCCCCTCCGGCGCCGCGCAGACGAGGATGGTCAGCGCCACGGCGACGGCGTCCAGCAGCAGGCGGACCCAGGCGTAGCCCCCTTGGGGCGTCTGGCCGCTCAGCAGGGTCCCGGCCAGCACCGCCAGGACGATGCAGACAGCGCCGACGCAGCCGAAGAACGCGATCTGTTTGGCCAGTTTTTCCAGCCTGCGCTGCAAGGGCGTGGCGGGGGTGCTTTCCCGCCCCTCCAGGGCCAACTGGCCGAAGCGGGTCTTGTCGCCCACCTGAGCCACTTCCATGTAGCCCTCCCCGGCGCGGACCACCGTGCCCCGGTAGACGCAGCCGGGGTTTCGGAGATCCCGCAGGTCCGGCTCCTCGTCCGGGGCGGCGGGGCGCTTGTCCGCTTCCTCCGTCTCGCCGTTCAGGGCGGCCTGGTCCACCTTCAGCGCGCCGTCCGCCAGATAGCCGTCGGCGGGGATGCGGTCCCCCGCCTGGAGGAACACGATGTCGCCCACCACCACCTGGCTGACGTGCTGCTCGGTCAGGATGCCGCCGCGGATGAGCTTGGCGGTCTGCCGGGCGTCCGCTTCGGCGCGGAGGGCCCCGGCCATGCCCTCCTGGCGGCGCTCGCTCACCGCTGAGACGCCGTTGGCAATGGCAATGGCAAGAAAGACGCCCGCCGCTTCAAACCACTCTGCCTGCCCCAGGAAAACCAGCAGCAGCTGCACCGTCAGCGCCACCAGCAGGATCCGAATCGTCGGGTCCCGAAAGCCCCGCAGCAGCTTCTTCCAGAGCGGATCGGGCGGGAGCTGCGTCAGCGTGTTCGCGCCGTGCGCTTCCCGGCTCCGCTTTGCTTCCTCCTGGGTCAGACCCGTAAACTTCATAGGCTTCCCTTCTTTCGCAGCTACATTCCGGCAGCGATCACCGAAAAGGCTGAAACACATACTAAATCATAATTATAGCATGTTTTAGCTGTTTTACAAGGCTTTTTGCGAAAAAAAGGGGCGTATGGCCAGGAAGAGGCTGGAAAACGTCCGCCCGGCGGGGCAGCGGCGCTCAGTACAGGATGCGGATCTGTTCTGGTGTGACGCCCATCTCCCGACAGAACGCGGCCTTCTCCGCCCCGTCGCGCAGCAGACGCAGTTCGTGGAAGCGCCCGTCGGGCCCGTCGATGTAGCCCCCGGTCATCTCCCCGGTGCAGATGCTCTGCCGAATGGCCGGCTCCCGGTCCGGGGGGAGCGGGGGAGGAGCTTTTTTGGAGCGAAACAGCATGGCGGTCTCCTTTCCAGCGCCGATCAAGTGGGTTTCGGTGATATAATACAATATAACAAAACATAATGCAAGAAAAAACTCACGAAATGCAAAAAAAACAACGAGCAGACAGGGGGACGGTTCTTTTGTCTTGCCATCATCAAGACAAGGGGACGGTTCTTTTGTCTTGCCATCATCTTCCGACAAAGCCGCTGAGGGCAAGCTCGGTCCGCCCTTGCATTTTCGTCTGTACCGTAGTATTTTAATCATATCTCATGGAATACAAGGGAGGCGATCCCCCTGGACGAACAGAGCCTGAACGTGCGCAAGCTTGCCCTGCGCCGGACCATGCGCGCTGCCCGGTCCGCCCTGGACCCGGAGACGCGGGCGGCGGCGTCCCGGCTGATCCTTGGGCACATCGCCGCGTCCCCGGCCTTTCAGCGGGCGCAGACGGTGCTGCTCTACCGGGCCGTGGGCGCGGAACTCAGCCTGGACGCGCTGCCCCGGCTCTGCCCGGCCAGGCGCTACTGTTACCCGGCCTGTCTGCCGGACGGCGGCATGGAGGCCCTCTGCCCGGCGGGGGCAGAGGACTGGATCTGCGGCGCGTTCGGCATCCCGGAGCCGGACCGCCGCAGCGCCGTATGGGTGCCGCCGGAGGAGATCGACCTGGTGATCTGCCCCTGCCTGGCCTTTGACGCGGCCGGGCATCGCCTGGGCATGGGCGGCGGCTATTATGACCGCTTCCTGCCCCGCTGCAGCGCCGCCACCGTGGCCCTGGCCGCCTATGCGCTCCAGCGGGTCCAAGCGGTGCCCGTGGGTCCATGGGACCGCAGCGCCACGGTGCTGTACACCGAGGCGGGGTGGGAGGAGATTTAAGACACGGGCAAGACAAGGGGACGGTTCTTTTGTCTTGACATCCTATTCCATGCGGTGTATCATTCAGAAAAGCAAGCTGTTGATTGGAGGATGCTCCCATGCCGAGGACTGCGCGAAAGAGAGCCGAAACGGGGCTTTATCACATCATGATCCGGGGTGCGGACGGAAGGCTGCTGTTTCTGGATGACGAGGACTGCGGGCGGTTTCTTGACACGCTGCTCCGCGCAAAAGAAGAGGGCGGTTTCCAGCTTTTTGCATACTGCCTGATGGGAAATCATGTGCATCTGCTCCTGAAAGAAGCGCGGGAACCGCTGGAATTGGTTTTCAGGCGGATCGGCGCATCCTATGTGTACTATTACAACTGGAAATATCAGTTACATGGGCACCTGTTTCAGGACCGGTTTCGGAGCGAGGCGATCGAAGACGACGCATACTTTCTGGATGTGCTGCGGTATATCTGTCAGAACCCGATCAAGGCGGGCCTCTGCAAGTCTCCGCTCGACTATCCCTGGCTGGGCTGTAGCGCTCTCACAAAAAGCTCCGCGCTGCTTGACGGGCTCGGTTCGCTGACAGACCTGGCGGGAGAAGACCTGCTCCGTTTCGTGTGTGAGCCTTGCAGCGGAAAGCATCTGGAAGATGAAGGTTCCAGGAGGCTTACCGACCAGGAGGCCATCGATCGGCTTCGGGAAGTCTGCGGCTGTGACCGCGTGCAGGAAATCGGAAGCTGGAGCGGGGCGCGGCGTGATGAGGCGATCCGGAACGCTTTGGCGGCAGGGCTCTCCATTCGCCAGCTTGCTAGACTGACAGCAATCAGCAAATCCGTCATTGAGCGAGCCGCACGCTAAGACAAAAGAACCGTCCCCCTGTCTTGGCGAACCGTCCCCCTGTCTTGGCAATGCATGAAAAGCAGCCCCCGCTGCCCGGCTGAGTTCCGGGAAGGGGGCTGCTTTTCGTGTGGGAAGGGGTCTCAGCTGCCGCATCGAGACCTGCGTTTGCCGCAGTCGAACAGGCGGACAAACCCGTTCGGACGGATATCACCGGACCGAGGATGTACAAGTGCGCGGGACAGGCCCGAAGGGACGCGGGGATGTGTCCGGCTCAGGAACCGCGCAGGCGTGAGAGGAATTTCTGCCACTTGGAGGGAGCCTTGGCGGCTTTTGCCGGGGCGGCGGGCGCAGCGGGCGCTGTCGGGGCGGCGGGCTTCACCGGCTCGGCGGCCTTGACCGGCTCCGCCGGAACTTCCGGCGCGGGAGCGGCTTCGGCCACGGGCTCCGGGGCAGAGGGCTGGTTGGACTGCTGTTTGGGACGCTGGTAGGCCAGGGGGATGGGGCGCTGTTCGGCTTCGTCGCCGGCGTTCGCTCCGGGCTGGGCCTTCACGCCGCAGTTGGGGCAGACGGCGTAGGTGTCGGGTACCAAAGCACCGCAAGAGGGACAGTACATACACTCGCTTCCTTTCTCTCTCAACATTCAAGCTCAGCTTGAAAACTTGACTTCATCATAGCAAAGTCTGACGGGGCTGTCAAGCGGAAAGGCGGGGGGACAGGCAGAAAAAATCGGGTCGAAATTTGCCGGGGCGGAAATCCGCTTTTTCAATGGATTTGTTGAAAAAAACTCTTTATCTCGACCCGGTTCTATGGTACAATGGTGCAACAATGGGCTTCTAGCGTCCGGCAGCGCCGGGCGCGGAGCCAGGAACAAGGAGATACTATGAGCGAACGCAATCACACATATAAAAAAGCCCCTGAGCGCTCCGGCCGGATGTTCACCTCCGAGAGCGTGACCGAAGGCCACCCCGACAAGATCTGCGACCAGATCAGCGACGCGGTGCTGGATGAGATCCTCCGCTCCGACCCGCAGGCGCGGGTGGCCTGCGAGAGCATCTGCACCACCGGCATGGTGCTGGTGATGGGCGAGATCAGCACGGAGTGCTATGTGGACATTCCCGCCGTGGTGCGCCGCACGGTCCGGGAGATCGGCTATGACCGCCCGGAATACGGCTTCGACGGCAACACCTGCGCGGTGCTGACCACCATCGACGAGCAGAGCCCCGACATCGCCCGGGGCGTGGACCGCAGCCTGGAGTCCCGCACCGGCGCGGGGGAGGAGAACGACAACGGCGCGGGGGACCAGGGCATGATGTTCGGCTTCGCCTGCGACGAGACGCCGGAGTATATGCCTGCCCCCATCGCCTACGCCCACCGCCTGACCCACCGGCTGGCGGAGGTGCGCAAGAGCGGCCTGCTGCCCTGGCTGCGCCCGGACGGGAAGAGCCAGGTGACCGTGGAGTACGACGCCGAGGGCGCGGTCCGGCGCATCGACGCAGTGGTGGTCTCCACCCAGCACGCCGAGGACGTGGACTACGAGACCCTGCGGACAGGCGTCCTGGAGCAGGTGATCCGCCCCGTGCTGCCGGAAGCGCTGCTGGATCAGCGGACGCGCTACTTCATCAACCCCACCGGGCGCTTTGTGGTGGGCGGTCCCGTGGGGGACAGCGGCCTCACCGGGCGGAAGATCATCGTGGACACCTACGGCGGCTACGCCAGCCACGGGGGCGGCTCCTTCTCCGGGAAGGACCCTACCAAGGTGGACCGCAGCGCGGCCTACATGGCCCGCTACATGGCCAAAAACCTGGTGGCCGCCGGCCTGGCCCGCCGCTGCCAGATCGAGCTGGCTTATGCCATCGGAGTGTCACACCCTGTCAGCCTGCTGGTGGACACCCAGGGCACCGGCGTCGTGCCGGACGCGGAGCTGGAGCACATTTTGCGCACGGAGTTCGACCTGCGCCCCGCCGCCATCATCCGCCGCCTGGATCTGCGCCGCCCCATCTACCGCCAGACGGCGGCCTACGGCCACTTCGGCCGTACGGACGTGGCCCTGCCCTGGGAGGCCCTGGACGCGGCGGACACGCTGCGGCACCTGGCCGGGCGCTGAACAGGCGCGGGTGGGCATATGGCATTTGAAAAAGACCGGGAGGACCTGATCGAAGGGCGCAACGCCGTGCTGGAGGCGCTCCGGGCCGGGCGCAGCATCGACAAGCTCTACCTGGCGAAGGGCGAGACGGACAAGACCCTGGCCCACATCGCCGCCCGGGCGCGGGCGGCGGGGGTCGTGGTGGTGGAGGCCGACCGACGAAAGCTGGACGCCCTCTCCGCCAGCCCGACGAAAGCCCACCAGGGCGTGGTGGCGGTGGCCGCCGTCAAAGACTATTGCAGCCTGGCCGACATCCTGCGCGTGGCGGAGGAGCGGGGGGAGCCTCCCTTCGTGCTGGTCTGCGACGAGATCAGCGACCCCCACAACCTGGGGGCGATCCTCCGCAGCGCCGAGTGCGTGGGGGCCCACGGCGTGGTCATCCCCAAGCGCCGCAGCGCCGGGGTCACCGGCATTGTGGACAAGACCAGCGCCGGGGCGGCGGAGCACGTCCCGGTGGCGCGGGTCCCGAACCTCCCCGCCGCCCTGCGGGAGCTGCAGGAGCGGGGCCTTTGGATCTACGGCACGGCGGCGGACGGGGCCTCCGACCTCTGGCACACGGATTTCACCGGCCCCCTGGCGCTGGTCATCGGCAGCGAGGGGGAGGGCATGGGCCGCCTGGTCCGCGAACACTGCGACTTTCTGGTGCGCATCCCCCTGCGCGGGAAACTGGATTCCCTCAACGCCTCCGCCGCCGCAGGCATCCTGATGTACGAGGTGCTGCGGCAGCGCACGGCGTCAGATACATGACAGGGCAGGTAGCAGAAGATGGACGAACAGTATCAATTTGATTTGGAGGACATTTTGGCTGAATTCCGAGACCCGGCCCGACGCGCGCCGGCCAAATCGCGCGAGCGCTCTGCCCGGACGGACGGCAGCAACCGTCTGGTCCTGCGGAGCATGGACAGCGCCGTGGACGACGCTGGCATGGAGATGCTGCTGAGCAGTCTGCTCTCCTCCGACGCCACGGAGGAGGAGCTGGACGCCCTGCTGCGGGAGGACGCGGCGGCCCCCGCCCCGCCCCCCGAGACCGGGGACGACCTCTCCCGGCTGTTTGACGCGGAGGGCGCGGAGGAGGAGGCCCGGGCCGAGCTGGAGGCGGAGCCGGAGCCGCCCCGCTATGGCCGTCGCCGCCGCCGCTCCCTGAGCTTCGAGGAACTGGAGCGCCGGGCGAAAGAGCTGGAGCCGGAACCCGAAACGGAAGCGGAATCCGAGCCGGACGTGCGCCTGGTCCGCGACGGGGACCCGGCGGACGACTACGCCAGCTCCGAGGACTATGAGCTGGCCGCGCTGCTGGCGGAGCTGGGGGAGGACCCGGACGCGGAGCCGGAGGTCGCGCCCCAGCGCCCGGCGGCGGAGAAAAAGCAGGGCAAGCGGAAGATGAACCCGCTGCTGGCCCTGCTGGCGCTCCTGACCATGCGCCGGGAGCGCCGGGCCGCCGGGGAGCAGCGCAGCCCCACCCTGGAGCAGACCGACGACGTGGACCTGCCCGAAATGGCCCCGGACCGGGCGGCGCGGCTGTACCGCTCCCAGATGCGCGGCCTGCGCTTCCGGGCCAGATTGGCCACGGTGCTGAGTCTGGTCATGCTGTACGTCAGCCTGGCCTGGTATTCCGACGGCCTGCCCCTCACCGGTGCCCTAAACGGCAACGTCCGGGTGGTCAGCCTGCTGCTGCTGATCTTTGAGATCGCGGTGGTGACCCTGGGTCTGGATCTCTTCACCGGGGGCTTACTCAGCATCCCCCGCCGCCGCATGGGGGCGGAGACCCTGGTGTCGGTGAGCTGCGCCCTCAGCCTTCTGGACGCGGTGGTGACGGCCATCACCGGGTCCGGGCAGTACGGCATTCCTTTCTCCGCCGTGGGCGCGCTGAGTATGTGCTTTGCCCTCTGGGGGGCCTACTGGAGCTGCAAGGGCCGCTATCTGTCCTTCCGTGTACTCACGTCCAGCAAGACCATCTCCACCCTGACCGGCGAACGCGACGCGGACCAGGGGGACCTGGTGCTGCTCAAGTCCCGTCGGGGCTGGGCGGGCTTCGTCCGCCGCAGCGAGGAGGCGGACATGGGCGAATACGTCTACGGCGCGCTGACCCCCTTCCTGCTCATCGCCACGCTGGTGCTGGGGCTGCTCAGCTCCCTGGCCCGGGGCCAGGCGGGCGCGGTGGTCCACTGCCTGTCCGTGATCGCCTCCGTCTGCGCGGCCTTTTCCGCCACGGTCTGCTTCTCCCTGCCCTTCGTCCGGGCGGCGCGGCACCTGCAGCAGTCCGGCGCGGCCATCGCGGGCTGGGGCGGGCTCCAGGACCTGGGCCAGAGCCGCCGGGTGGTCATCACCGACAGCGATCTCTTCCCCAAGGGCACCGTGGAGGTCAGCCGCATCCGGGTGCTGGAGGGCTATGTGAATGAGAAGGTCATCGGCTGCACCGCCAGCATGATGATCGCCGGGGGCAGCGGCCTGGCCGCCCCCTTCGCGGAGCTGATGCGCCGCAACGGCTACGCCCTGAGCAAAGTGGAGAACTTCGAGCCCCACGACGGCGGCGGCATGACCGCCATGGTGGACGGGGAGAGCGTCTTCGTGGGCAGCGCCGGATTTATGAACCTGATGGGCGTGCGCCTGCCAAGGCAGGAGGGCCAGAGCCCCTGCGTCTACACCGCCGTGAACGGGGCCCTGGTGGGCATCTTCACGGTGGACTACCTGGCCACCGGCAGCGTCCAGGACGCGCTGGTGGAGCTGCTGCGCAGCCGTCTGGAGCCCATCTTCGCCCTGCGGGACTTCAACCTCACCCCGGATATGCTCCAGCAGAAGTTCCGCATCCCCACCGACACCCTGCGCTTCCCCGGCTACATCGAGCGCTTCCGCCTCTCCGGCGTCCAGCCGGGGGAGGGCAGCCGCGTGGCTGCCGTGCTGGCCCGGGAGGGCATGGCCCCCCTGGTGGAGGCCGCCGAGCGGGGCCGGAGAGTCCACAGCGGCGTCCGCATCGTCTCCTGGCTCAGCGCCGTGGGCAGCGTCTTTGGCGCGCTCATCATGTTCCTGCTGTGCTGGCTGGGGGCCTTCGACAGCGCTTCGGCCAGCAACGTGATCCTCTATATGCTCCTGTGGCTGCTTCCGCTGATCGCAATCCTGATCGGCCTGGAGCGGAGATAAGCCCCCGCTTTTGCACGGCAAGCAGAAATTTATGATTTACATTCCCGTATTGTTATAGTATAATCGGACTGTTGGCAAAAAAACTGAAATCATTCGCATAGAAGGAGATTAGGCACATGAGCTTTGAACCGAACAAGATCCGCAACATCGCCCTGCTGGGCCATTTCAACAGCGGCAAGACCACGCTGGTGGAGAACATGCTCTTCCTGACGGGCGCGGTGGACCGCCAGGGCAAGGTTACCGACGGCAACACCGTCAGCGACTACGACGCCGAGGAAGTCCGTCGCCAGACCAGCGTGTCCCTGACCGTGGAGCCGGTGGTCTATAACGGCTGCAAGATCAACGTCCTGGACTGCCCCGGCAACTTCGACTTCGCCGGCGAGGTGGCCTGCGCCCTGCGGGCCGTAGAGGCCGGCGTCATCTTGGTCACCGCCAAGGACGGCATCTCCGTGGGCGCGGAGCGGAGCTGGAAGGCCCTGAAAGCCGCCAATCTCCCCACCTTCTTCTGCATCTCCAAGCTTGACGAGGAACACGGCGACTTCCACAGCGTCCTGAGCGCCCTGCGGGAGAAGTACGGCTCCATCGTCTGCCCCGTAGCCGCTCCCCTGAGCGACGGCAGCGGCATGATCGACCTGGTCACCGGCAAGGCCTGGCAGGTCAGCGGCAACAAGCGCAAGGAGATCCCCGTCCCCGCCGCCGACCAGGGCGCGGTGGAGGACATGCGGGCCGAGCTGATGGAGGCCGCCGCCGGCGCCGATGAGGAACTGATGGAGAAGTACTTCGAGGAGCTGGAGCTGGGCGAGGCCGACATCATCAAGGGCCTGAAGATCGGCGTGAAGGACCGCAGCGTCATCCCCGTACTGGGTTCCTGCGGCCTCAGCGGCGTGGGCACCGGCGTGCTGCTCCAGGCCGTGATCGACTACGTCCCGGCCCCTGTGGACACCGAGGGCGTGGACCCCAAGGGCGCCCCCGCCGCCTTCGTCTTCAAGACCGTCTCCGACCAGTTCGGCAAGTATTCCCTGATCAAAGTCCTGCGCGGCAGCATCACCGCCGACCTGAGCCTCCGGGACGTGCGCAGCGGCTCCACCGACAAGCTGGGCCGTCTCTATACCATGTGTGGCAAGAAGACCACCGAGGTCAAGGACGCCCCCTGCGGCGACATCGTGGCCGTGGGCAAGATGGACTGGAAGACCGGCGACACGGTCTGCGACCCCAAGAACGAGGTGGAGTACCCCGCCATCGAGATCGCCGAGCCGGTCTACTCCATGGCCATCGCCCCCAAGACCAAGGGCCAGGACGACAAGGTGGCCGGCGGCCTGAACCGCCTCAACGAGGAGGACATCTCCTTCACCCTGGTCAACAACGGCGAGACCCACCAGATGGTCATCTCCGGCGCGGGCGACATCCAGGTGGACGTGCTCTGCGCCAAGCTCAAGAGCCGCTTCGGCGTGGACGTGGAGCTGAAACCCGCCCGCGTGGCCTACCGGGAGAAGATCAAGGGCAAGGTGGAGGCCCACGGCCGCCACAAGAAGCAGTCCGGCGGCTCCGGCCAGTTCGGCGACGTGTGGATTCGCTTCGAGCCCCAGACCGAGCAGGACGAGCTGATCTTCGCCGAGGAAGTCTTCGGCGGCTCCGTCCCCAAGAACTTCTTCCCCTCTGTCGAGAAGGGTCTGCGCAACGCGGTGCAGAAGGGCGTCCTGGCGGGCTACCCGCTGGTGGGCCTGAAAGCCACGCTGTACGACGGCAGCTATCACCCGGTAGACTCCAACGATATGGCCTTCCAGACCGCCGCCCGCCTGGCCTACCAGGACGGCATCCCCAAGGCCAAGCCCACCATCCTGGAGCCCATCGGCCTGCTGCGGGTCACCATCCCCGACGCCAACTTGGGCGACATCATGAGCGACATCTCCTCCAAGCGCCGCGGCACCGTGCTGGGCATGAACGCCGAGGATGGGATGCAGACCGTGGAGGCGGAAGTCCCCCTGGCTGAGATGAGCTCCTACACCATCGACCTGCGCAGCATGACCCAGGGCCGCGGCAGCTTCTCCTGCAAGTTCGTCCGCTACGAGGAAGCCCCCGGCAACGTCCAGCAGAAGGTCATCGAGGAATCCAAGGCTCTGGCTGAGGAGGAGTAAGACTTTCCGGCAAAGGCAAAAGACTGAGATAAAACGGAGCGCGTATGTCCCCGGTGTGGGGCATACGCGCTCCGTCTGCGTGTGCGCTTGATTTCTTCTGGTAGAGCGGTAATAATTCAATGAAGAGATGGGAGGTGCTTGCCATGACACAGACGACTGCTATGTGGAAGGAGCAGTTGAAGGGGTTATTCAATACCGACAGTCTGACCGGCACAAGCTTCAAGCTGACAATCACGCCAATTTCCGAAGAAGAGGCGGACGAGATCGAGTTTCAGAGCTTGAAAGGCATCGCGGGCAAGCCGCTGGATCTGGATGAAGTTCGAAAGGAACGGCTGAGGATATGAGAGTTTTGCTGGACACCAATATTGTGCTGGACTATCTGGGAGCAAACCGGGGCTTTACGGAAGATGCAGTATTCTGTGGGCGGCTACGCCGAAAGTGCGCGGAGGAAAACGGATACGGCGGAGCCGTCCATGACTACGGAAAAGGTCTCCGAAGGCTGAACAGCCGGGAGCGTATCAAAGGCAGTCAGTGGCAGCGCACGATTCCGGAAGACAGACATCACCGGAGATAATCCAAGGAGACAATCGAAAATGTATGATTTTATCGCTTTTGAAGATTTTTCCGCGCCGAACACACTTGCCTATGAGGAGTTTCGTGAACTGATGGATGTCTGCTTTCGTCATGCGTCTTTCTTTTCCATGAACCGCTCCCGTTGGGGGGATTCCTGCAACGATACATCTTTGGAGGAGGAATTGGCCCCCTTCCTGTACAGAAAGATCGAAACGCTGTTCTGGTTTGGCTATGATTTTCGCAATCCGCCGGAAGGGTGTTATGGAGACGTTCACGTCATGCTCTATCGGACGGAGCCTGCCGCGAAAGAGATCCTGCTCCGGTATTTCGACGACATCTTTCTGCGCAAGTTTTCAAAGGGAGATCACTGCACAGACCTGGGCCTGACCTTGGAAGATCTGTGCTTCTTCCATCAAACGAAGCTCTTTCTTGGCACGATATCCCATGAGTACATCCTGTCCCTGGAGGCAATTCACAAGGAGCTTGCGGATTTCATAAAGACCCATGGAAAATGGAAACTCCAGTCACCGCACGAAACGATTGCAACGGTCATTGACCTGGCACAGTATTCAATCATCTTGTAAGACACGGGGACGGTTAATGCGAAGAAAAGGACAAATGTCCTCGTGGAATGGACAGCTCTCCTTTTCTTCGTTCATTTCGTGTGCGGCTTTGCGGCATGGATGTTCTTTTGTCTTGTCTTCAGGGATTGCGCGGTATAGCATTCAGACAAGTAAGCTGTTGATTCGAGGATGAGTCCATAGCGAGAAGCGCATGATATTGAGCCGGAACGGATAATAAGACAGAAGAACCGTCCCTTTGTCCTGACAGAAGGTCATTGATAAAGCTGAAATCCACTGCGTGATTGATGCGTCTTAATATGTGATCCTCTGGTATCTTATCGTACAGCGTACTGTATAAACTGAGTTGATGTCCCTGGTTTCCCGTTCTGAGCATCTCCGGCACCCTCTTTGTTCCTTGGTTGAATCCATTATACCATTCCGTGACTGATTTGTGCAGACTTTTTCAGTGGTTTCGAACCGTCCTCTTGTCTTTAAAGTGGGGGGGAGTTTTAGAAATTCCCTCTTGACATTACATGACAATATGGTAAACTAGGAAAAAGTATTGTTGTTATTATCATTATAGGAGGATTTACCATGAAACGAAAACTTATTTTCCTGCTGATTACCGTTGCGATTCTGTTATCGCTGTCGTATGGTGTCTATGCCGTTTATGAAAACCGCACGGCGGAGCTGGCATTTCGTGACATCAAAATTTCACTGAATGGAAACGAATTCATTCCAAAAGACGCCAATGGCAAGACAGTGGAGCCGTTTATCATCGACGGCACGACCTATCTTCCCGTCCGCGGTGTTGCCGAAGCACTTGGTTTGCTGGTCGATTGGGACGGCGAAACCTTTACCGTTATGCTTTCTGTTTCCGAGGATGCAAAGCCCGTTTTTATTACTGCTACCGGGAAGCGGTATCACTACGACGAGCATTGCAACGGCGGCACCTATTGGGAAGTTCCGATGTCTTCTGCAATCGGTATGGGTTTGACTCCGTGTGATAAATGCGTGCTGAAAGTAAACAGCGACTGAGCCTATTCCGCATCACCAATAAATACCGTGAGTCAATAGGTACGGTTTTTTGACTCATTTTGCCGAAAAAACAGAGAGAGCCTAAAAAATGGCTCTCTCTGTCATTTCTCGATCATGGCGCGCACCGCCCGCAGCACGGTCCGCTGCAACTCCGGGTCCTGCCGGAACTTTGTCACTGGGGACGGTTGTGCAAGACACGGGGACAGTTCTTTTGTCTTGACTCCAATCGCATAAAAAAACACGGAGGAGCCGATGAAGCTTCCTCCGTGTTCGTTTTCTGCGTGATTCTTCTCACCCCAACAGCAGCTTATCGTCCGCCTCGTCCACGCCGCTGGCGGCGCTGAACAGGTCCATCAGGGCCTTGACGGTGAGCTTCTGCTTCTCCTCACCGCGCACGTCCACCACGATCTTGCCCGCGTTCAGCATGATCAGGCGGTTGCCGTGGCGAATGGCGTCGCGCATGTTGTGCGTGACCATCAGGGTGGTGAGCTGGTGACGGCTGACGATCTGGTCGCTCAGCTCCAGCACCTTGGCCGCCGTTTTGGGGTCCAGGGCGGCGGTGTGTTCGTCCAGCAGCAGCAGCTTGGGCTGCTTGAGGGAGGCCATCAGCAGGGTCAGCGCCTGGCGCTGGCCGCCGGAGAGCAGGCCCACCTTGCTGGTCATCCGGTCCTCCAGACCCAGGCCCAGCTGAGAAAGCTGTTCCCGGAACAGCTTCCGCTCCGCCTCGGTGATGCCCCAGCGCAGGCTGCGCCGCTGGCCGCGCCGCAGGGCCAGGGCCAGGTTTTCCTCCAGCCACATGTCCGGCGCGGTGCCCAGCATCGGGTCCTGAAATACCCGCCCGATGTAGCGCGCCCGCCTGAACTCCGGCAGGGCGGTCACGTCCGCGCCGTCGATGGTGATGCGCCCGCCGTCCACGGGCCAGGTGCCCGCCACAGCGTTCAGCATCGTGCTCTTGCCCGCGCCGTTGCCGCCGATGACCGTCACGAACTCGCCCGGCGTCAGGTGGAGGCTCAGCTCCCGCAGAGCGGGCTTCTCGTTGATGGTGCCGGGGTTGAAGGTCTTGGAGATCTTTTCAAGTTTCAGCATCGCCGGAGACCTCCTCTCTGTTCTGGCGGGCGGCCAACTGTCCCGCGTGGCGGAAGGAGTTCCGCCGCCGCTTTTGCAGATAGGGCACGGCCAGGAAAATGGCCACCACAATGGCGGTCAACAGCTTCATGTCGTTGGCCGGGAATTTCAGCCACAGCACCAGTACATACACCAGGTAATAGACGATGCCGCCCAGGACGATGAACACCAGGCGCAGGAAATAGTTCATCCGCTTGCCGACGATCAGCTCGCCCAGCACCTCGCCGATGATGACGGCGGCCAGGCCGATGACAATGGCACCCCGGCCCATGTTCACGTCGGCGAAGCCCTGATACTGGGACA
>Ga0310697_10001244_pt1 | contig 30802 bp, 28 predicted proteins | sample 172DNAGHGlowgp2_FD_203883 | JGI IMG/M metagenome (GOLD analysis project Ga0310697, IMG submission 203883) | Sheep rumen microbial communities from Palmerston North, Manawatu-Wanganui, New Zealand - 1728 DNA GHGlow gp2 (v2) (version 2) | ecosystem: Host-associated > Mammals > Digestive system >... | reverse complement strand
CCTTCTCCACCCACTCTCTACCACCTCCCAGCCCCCTCCTCAATTATCAATTTTCAATTATCAATTTTCAATTTTCCCCCCCTTCTCCCCCTCAAAGACAAAAAAAAGCACCCATACACGCGTGTATGAGAAAAAAATCGTATCTTTGCACCGGCGGCGACGAGTGACGCTGCCGTTAAAAGACTGATAGAAAATGGAGTACAACTTTGGTGAAATCGAGCCTCGATGGCAAAAACACTGGAGAGAGCATGGCGTGTACCATGTCTCGAACAATAGCGACAAGCCCCACTACTACGTTTTGGACATGTTCCCCTACCCCTCGGGGGCGGGACTTCATGTAGGCCACCCGCTGGGCTACATCGCCAGCGACATCTACGCGCGCTACAAACGTCTGCGCGGCTACAACGTGCTGCACCCCATGGGCTACGACGCCTACGGCCTGCCCGCCGAGCAGTACGCCATCCAGACCGGACAGCACCCTGCCATCACCACCGAGCAGAACATCGCACGCTACCGCGAGCAGCTCGACAAAATCGGCTTCTCCTTCGACTGGAACCGCGAGGTGCGCACCTGCGACCCGCGCTACTACAAGTGGACCCAGTGGACCTTCATCCAGCTCTTCAAGCACTACTACGACAACACCGCCGCCAAGGCGCTCCCCATCGCCCAGATCGAAGCCCGTTTTGCCAAGCAGGGCACCGAAGGCCTCGACGCCGCTTGCACCGAAGAGCTCTCCTTCTCGGCCGACGATTGGAACGCCTACGACGAGAACCGCCGCCAGCAAGTGCTGATGAACTACCGCCTCGCCTACCTGGCCGACACCTACGTCAACTGGTGCGCCGACCTCGGCACCGTGCTGGCCAACGACGAGGTCGTCGGCGGCCTCTCCGTCCGCGGCGGCTACCCCGTCGAGCGCAAGCTCATGCGCCAGTGGAGCCTCCGCATCTCCGCCTACGCTCAGCGCCTCGTCGACGGCCTCGAGCAGGTCGACTGGACCGACTCCCTGAAAGAGATACAGCGCAACTGGATAGGCCGCAGCGAGGGCGCCGCCGTCTGGTTCCCGCTGTATACTGTTGACAATTCGCACTTGGTGGAAGGTAGAGAAATCAGTCTCGCAACACCGAACGACTGTATCAAGCCTGTTCATGCTTTCGAAATCTTCACCACCCGCCCCGACACCATCTTCGGCGTCACCTTCATGGTCCTTTGCCCCGAACATGAACTCATAAGCGAAATAACCACACCCGAACACAAAGCCGAGGTCGAAGAATACGTCACCTGGGCCAAGAACCGCTCCGAGCGCGAGCGCCAGGCCGAGGTCAAGAAAGTCTCCGGCGTCTTCACCGGCGCCTTCGCCGTCAACCCCCTCACCAAAGAGCGCATCCCCATCTACGTCAGCGACTACGTCCTGGCTGGCTACGGCACCGGCGCCATCATGGCCGTCCCCGCACACGACAGCCGCGACTTCGCCTTCGCACGCCACTTCAACCTGCCCATCCGCCAGGTGGTCTCTCTGGAGAAGAATGTCACCTCCGACCCCGCCACCTGGACCGAAAGCCTCGACGCCAAGACCGGCTACTCCGTCAACAGCGGCTTCGTCACCGGCCTTAAAGTCAAAGACGCCATGCGCGCCGTCATCGACCGCATCGAAGAAATGGGCATCGGCCACCGCACCGTCAACTACCGCCTCCGCGACGCCATCTTCAGCCGCCAGCGCTACTGGGGCGAGCCCTTCCCCATCTATTATAAGGAGGGCATCCCCTACCCCATCCCCGAAGAATGCCTCCCGCTGCAACTGCCTGAGGTGAAGGACTTCAAACCCACCGCCACCGGCGAGCCCCCTCTCGGCCACGCCGAATGCTGGGCTTGGGACGAACCCAACAAGTGCGTCGTAAACAAATCGCTCATCGACAACCGCACCGTCTTCCCGCTCGAGCTGAGCACCATGCCCGGCTTCGCCGGCTCCAGCGGATACTACCTCCGCTACATGGACCCCTCCAACGACCAAGCCTACTTCTCCCCCCAAGCCGTCGCCTACTGGCAGAACGTCGACCTCTACGTCGGCGGCGCCGAACACGGCACCGGCCACCTCATCTACGCCCGCTTCTGGAACAAATTCCTCTTCGACCTCGGCCTCGCCGTCAAAGAAGAACCCTTCCAGAAACTCATCAACCAGGGCATGATCCAGGGCCGCTCCAACTTCGTCTACCGTAGCAAGCAGGACAACAACCTCTTCATATCCAAAGGCCTCGTCCACAACATGGACGACGTCACCCCCATCCACGTCGACATAAACATCGTCGACAACGACGTCCTCGACATCGACCGCTTCCGCCAGTGGCGCCCCGAGTTCGCCGACGCTCGCTTCCAGCTCGAAGACGGCCGCTACATCTGCGGCTGGGAAGTCGAGAAGATGAGCAAGAGCATGTACAACGTACAGAACCCCGACGACCTGGTGGCACGCTACGGCGCCGACACACTGCGCCTCTACGAGATGTTCCTCGGCCCCGTCGAGCAGGCCAAGCCCTGGGACACCAACGGCATCGAAGGCGTCCACCGCTTCCTCAAGAAATTCTGGAAACTCTACGAAAACGGCCTGACAAGTCCGACCGGCTCGACAAAGGAAGCCCTCAAAGTCCTCCACCAGACCATCAAGAAAATCACCGACGACATCGAGCGCTTCTCGTTCAACACCGCCGTCTCCACCTTCATGATCTGCACCAACCAGCTCACCGACCTCAAAGGCGCCGGCCGCGAGGTGCTCGAGCCTCTGGCCGTCCTCCTCGCCCCCTTCGCCCCCCACATCGCCGAAGAGCTCTGGCACAGCCTCGGCCACGACACCACGGTGTGCGACACCGAATGGCCGGCCTACGACCCGCAGATGCTCGTGGAAGACACCGTCAAATACCCCGTCCAGTTCAACGGCAAGATGCGCTTCACCATCGAACTCCCGGCCGCCTGCTCCCAGCAGGAGGCCTTCGACGCCGTCAGCGCCTCCCCCGACGGGCAGAAGTGGCTCGCCGGCGCTCAGCCCAAGAAAGTCATCTTCGTCCCTAAAAAAATCATCAACATCGTCCTCTAATAAATTGATAACTACCAATTATCAACTGTCAATTATCAATTGTCAACTATAAAAAAATGCTCAGCAGACACTTTCTAAGAAGCAAGGTATTGCAGGCCCTCTACGCCCACGAGATGGACCAGGTCGACACCGTGTCGGTGATGAAAGACTTCGAATACCACATCGGCCGCATCAACGAGCTCGGCATCCTGCAGGTCGCCCTCCTGCCCAAAACACTCGAGGTCGCCGAGCGCGTCATCGAAGAAGGCAAGAAGAAATTCCGCCCCACCGACGAGGAGAAAACCCCCAACCGCAAATTCCTCAACAACGAGTACCTCCGTCGCCTCGCCGACAACTTCGACCTCCGACGCTACTCCGAGAAGTGGGCCGGTTGCTGGCAGACCAACGAGGACCTCGTGCGCGAATCCTTCATCGAATTCCGCAAGACCAACACCTACTGCGAATACCTCTCCCACCCCGACACCGACTTCAAACAGGACAAAGAGCTCGCCATCATGCTCTTCCGATTCCTCATGAACCGCGAAGCCCTCGTGGCCGCCGTCGCCGAACGCAGCCTGCTCTGGGAGGACGACTTCGAGCAGATAGCCCAGTACAACTTCATGATGCTCAAAACCCTCGACGAAGACCGTCTCGACGAGGCCATGCAGTGGCCCATCATGTACGACCGCCGGCTCGAGAAAGACGAGGCCGACATGGACTTCGCTCGACAGCTCCTCCGACAGACCATCGAGAACCGCGCCGACGGCGACGCCATGATCAAAGAACGACTCCAAGGCTGGGAATTCGAGCGCGTGGCTCTGATGGACATCCTGCTCATCAACATGGCCATGGCCGAGTTCATAAGCTGCCCCACCATCCCAGAGAAAGTGACCGTCGACGAATACATCGAACTCTCCAAGGAATTCAGCTCCGAACGCAGCCGACTCTTCATCAACGCCATCCTCGACAAGCTGGTCATGGAACTGCGCAAGCGCGGCAAGATAAACAAGAGCGGCCGCGGCCTGATGGAAGAATAAGCACAGTCAAAGACATTATATTAATGAAAAGCAAAATACTCTCCTTCGCTCTCGCCGCCACCCTGCTGCTCGCGGCATGCGGCGCCAAGAAAGACCACGACGATATAAGCGTGGACATCATAAAGAACCCCAACAGCGCTCAGGGCTACGACAACAAGGCCAAGATGCCCGTGATGACCTTCGACAGCGAACTGCACGACTTCGGTCGACTCTCCGCCGGCGAAAACATAAGCTACAGCTTCCACTTCCGCAACACCGGCAACGCCGACCTCGTCATCAGCTCCACCTCCGCCACCTGCGGATGCACCGTGGCCGACTACCCCAAAGGCCGCATCGCCCCTGGAGCCGACGGCTACGTCACCGTCACCTTCAACAGCGCCGGCAAGTCCGGACAGCAATACCAGGAAGTGACCGTCGTAAGCAACGCCCAACCTGCCCGCAACAAACTAAAAATCACCGCCCAAGTCGGCCGCTAAAAGAATAGAAAAATAAAGAATAAGGAAAAAGAAAAGAGAAAGAGAATAAAAAGAAGAAGGAAAAAGGAAAGAGAAAAAAGAAAAAAGAAGAAAAAGAAAAAAAACATAAACCATAAACCGTAAATCTTAAACCCTAAACCGTAAACCTTAAACCGTAAACCTTAAACCTTAAACCCTATACCTTAAACCCTAAACCCTAAACCTTAAACCGTAAACCTTAAACCGTAAACAGTAAACCTTAAACCTTAAACCTTAAACCCTAAACCTTACCATAAAGCAATGAACAGTCTGATAATCACCCTGCAGCAGCAGGGACAGGGCGGAGGCTCGATGTGGATATGGATGATCGCCATCCTGGTCATCATGTGGATCCTTATGCTGCGTCCGCAACGCAAGAAAGAAAAAGAGGAGCAGAAGTTCCGCAGCGGCCTGAAGAAGGGCGACCGCGTCATCTTCTCCGGCGGCATCTACGGCAAAGTCCACTCTGTCGACGAGCACACCGTCGAGGTCGAAGTGTCCAACGGCACCATCCTCACCGTCGAGAAGGCCATGATCCAGCCCGCCCCCGAAGCCAAGAACGAGGAGAAGAAGTGAGACAATTCTTAGTCATACTGGGACTTACTGCACTGGTATGGCTTGGCGTGTCCATGTCGGAACCGACTGAGTATCCCGTCGACGTCAAGGTGACGTTCTCGGGCTACGACAGCGTGCGCTATGCCGTGGTCTACGCCGACACCGCCGTCACTCTGCGCGTCACCTCCTCGGGTTTCGTCGCCATCGGCCAAAGCCTCAACCACCGCAAGGCCGAACTGACACTGACCCCCGAAGGCAACGGCTCACGCCGGGCCCTCGCCATGAAGCAGGTCTGCCAGGCGTTCACGAGGAGCCGCGTGGGCATCACCCAGGCCGTCGGAAGCGCCGACTCGCTGCGCCTCGTGCTGGCGCCGCGCGAAAGCCGCACCTTCCGCCCCACCCTCGAGAAGGTGGAATTCAGCTTCGCCGAGCAGTACGGCCTCTACGGCGAACCGGTCATGGAACCGGCCGAAGTCACCCTCTACGGTCCGCGCGAGGCGCTGGACAAGATCGACCACCTGCCCGTGGCCGAGACCCACCTGGCCAACATCCACTCCAGCGGCCACCACCGCCTCGCACTCGAACCCGTGTGGGACAAGGTCGGCGACATACGCCCCTCACAGTCCGAGGTGGACATCTACCTGCCGGTCGAAGCCTATGTGGAACACGAGTACAAGGTCCCCATCGAGGTGTTGAACGCCGACACCTCTGTCCAGCTGAAGCTCTATCCGCAGGAGGTCTCGCTGCGCGTCTGGATTGCCCAACGCGACTTGCACCGCTCGCCGGACTTCCGCGTGGGCATCGACTACGCCGACATTCTGGTCAACGGCAAACACATCACCCCCCGTCTGATGCAGTTCCCGGACTATATCCGCCCGCGATGCATCGAACCCGAGGAGGTGCAATGCGTCATTATTAAATAAGATGAAGAAAGTAGGCATAACCGGAGGCATCGGATGCGGCAAGAGCACCGTGGCCATGGAGTTCAGGGCGCTGGGCGTGCCCTGCTTCGTGAGCGACATCGTGGCGGCCGCCTACTACAACGACATCGAGTTCCTCGACGACCTGCGCCGTCTGCTCGGCGACGGCGTCTTCCTCGCCGACGGAAGCGCCGACAAGCGGGCCGTAGCGGCTCGCGTCTTCGCCGACCGACGCCTGCTCAACGGGCTCAACTCTCTCGTGCACCCCCGCGTGATGGCGGACTTCGACGACTTCTGCCGTCTCCACGCCGCAGCACCATACGTCCTCTTCGAAAGTGCCATTCTCTTCGACTACGGCTTCGACCGCTTGATGGACCGCGTGATATGCGTCTACCTCGACCTCGAGGAGCGCATGGAGCGGCTCCGGCTGCGCGACCGTATCGACGACGACGCCATCCGCGCTCGCATCGCCAACCAGATGCCCGCCGAAGAGATGATGCGCCGCGCCGACTACGTGATTCTCAACTACGAAGGCAACCCTCGCCAAAGACAGGTAAAATATATAGACCAATTGCTTAGACAATGAATAAGACAGTCGCTGCCGCCGTGACGGCATTCATGCTCCTCGCGGCCTGCGAGACCCAGGCCCAGCACTTCAGCTCGCGCGGTCTCACTTTCCGCAACCCCGAAGCCAACTGGGTGGACTCCGTGATGCGTACCCTCTCCCTCGACCAGCAGATTGCTCAGCTGATGGTGGTGCGTGTGCCGCTCAACATGGACGACAGCAAGACTCGCGACTTCTCCGACCAGATGAACGGCTACGGCGTCGGCGGTGTGTGCTTCTTCGTCGGTACGGCGGAACGCCAGGTGGAGCAGACACGCCGTCTGCAGCGCGACGCCCGCGTGCCGCTGCTGGTGTGCATCGACGGCGAGTGGGGCCTCGGCATGCGCCTGAAAGACACCTACTCCTTCCCCAAAAACGACCGCTTCGGACGGCTCAGCCCCGACGCCGACAGCATCGTCTACCGCATGGGCGAGGAGATTGGCCGCCAGTGCCGCGAGATGGGCATCCACATCAACTTCGCACCCGTGGTGGACATCAACTCCAACCCGAAAAATCCCGTCATCGGCGTGCGCTCCTTCGGCGTGGACCGCGAGCGGGTGGCCCAGCTGGGCATCATGTACGCCCTCGGGCAGCAAAGCCAGGGCGTGCTGGCCACCGCCAAGCATTTCCCCGGCCACGGCGACACCGAGACCGACAGCCACCTCGAGCTGCCGGTGATAAACCACACGCGCGCCTACATCGACACCATCGACACCTACCCCTTCCGCCGCCTGATAGAGGCCGGCGTGGGCGGCATCATGGTGGCCCACCTGCAGGTCAACGCGCTCGACCCGGAACGCCCCTCCTCCCTCAGCCCCGCCGTCGTCGACGGACTGCTGCGCCGCGAGATGGGCTTCGACGGGCTGGTCGTCACCGACGGACTGGACATGAAAGGCGTCACCAACACCTACAAGGGTGGTCAGGGCGAGCTCGCCGCACTGCTGGCTGGCAACGACATTCTGCTCCTGCCCCCCGACGTGCCCGCCGCCATCGAGGCCATCAAGACGGCCGCCGTACAGGACGACAGCGTGCGACACCTGGTGGAATACCACTGCCGCCGTGTGCTCCAGGCCAAATACCGCCTCGTGGTGCCGCACCTCGACGAGGACATCCACGTGCCGGGCAAGGAGCACCGCTCCACTTGTAACGACATCGTTAGCGACCTCAATATCAACATAGACCGGCGTATCGACAGCATCGTCCACTCCGCCATAGACACCCACGCCACGCCGGGCTGCCAGATCGCCGTCATGCACAACGGACGCCTCGTCCTCAACCGCGCCTACGGCCACCTGACCTACGACAGCCTGAGCGAGAACGTCAGTACCTCGACGCTCTTCGACCTGGCCTCGCTCACCAAGGTCTGCGCCACCACCCTCGCCGTCATGAAACTCGTCGACGAGGATAAGATAAGCATCAACGACCGCCTGAGCCGCTACCTCCCCTACCTCATCGGCACCGACAAGGAGGACATCACCCTCAAAGAGGCCCTCAGCCACTGCGCCGGCCTCAAGGCCTTCGACGCCCTGTGGCAACAGACCTCCAACCGCGACAGCATCCTGATGCTCATAGCTCAGAGCAAGCTCAACGCCAACAAGAGCTACTGCTACAGCGACTTCGGCTTCATGCTGCTGGCCGACATGGTGGAGCGTGTGAGCGGCGAAAGCCTCGACGCCTACGTCAACCGCCACTTCTACCAGCCCATGGGCCTGCGCAACACGCTCTTCAACCCGATGAAGGCCGGCGACGGCGCCGAAGGCTATGTGCGGGCGGAGATAGCCCCCACCGAGCAGGACAGCACGCGCGCCGACCACCTCGGCTTCATCTGGGGCTCTGTCCACGACCCCAACGCCTACGCCATGGGCGGCGTGAGCGGCCACGCCGGCCTCTTCTCCACAGCCGCCGAGGTGGCTCGCCTGATGCAGATGGTGCTTGACGGCGGCGAGCTTGACGGACACCGCTACCTGAGCCGCAAGACCGTGGAGACCTTCACCAGCCGACACTTTGCCAAACAGGGCAACCGGCGTGCCCTGGGCTTCGACAAGCCCCTCCTGAACGGCGGCCCCAACGGGCCCACCTGCGCCGAAGCCTCACAGCAAAGCTTCGGCCACACCGGCTTCACCGGCACCATGGTGTGGGTCGACCCCGACTACAACCTCGTCTACGTCTTCCTCTCCAACCGGGTCCACCCCTCCTCCACCCCCAACAAGCTGGCCCAGATGAACATCCGCACCGATATCCTGTCGACCATATACAACTGCATCGTTAAATAGCCGCACTCCGGCATCTTTCAGCAACAGACAAAGAACCAAGAACAATGGCAAACTTCACCAAATGGCTCTTCGCGGGTCTTGGATGGGCCATCGGAGGTCCCATAGGAGCACTGCTCGGATACTTCGTCGGCAAGGCCTTCTCCTCCGACAACCTGATTGGCAGCGGCAATACCGCCTACGACAGTCCGCACCGCGGCCCGTACCGTAACACCGGCTCGCAGCAGGACATCAACGCCGCACTCATGGTCCTCATCGCCGCCGTGATGAAGGTCGACGGGAATGTGAAACGCAGTGAGTTGGACTACGTGAAGCGCTTCCTGCTCCAGAACTACGGCGAGGAACACGGCAAAGAGATGCTGCACGTGCTGCAGCAGATGGTGGAACGCGACATCCCCATCGACCAGGTCTGCTACCAGATCAAGGTCAACACCGACTACAACACCCGCTACCACATGGTCGACTTCCTCTTCGGTCTCGGTGCCGCCGACGGCGCCTTCCACCAGTCGGAAGTCAACATGTTGCGCCTCATCGCCCAGTACCTCGGCATCTCGACCGGCGACTACACCAGCATCTTCGAGCGACACGTGGGCCACTCGGACAACGGCTACAGCCACAGCTCGCACAGTTCGGGCAGTTCAAGTAGCAGATACACCAAAGACCCCTATCGCGTGCTCGGCATCGAGAGCACCGCCACCGACGACGAAGTGCGCAAGGCCTACCGGCGCATGGCCATGAAATACCATCCCGACCGCGTGGCCGGCATGAGCGAAGAGATGCAGCGCAACGCTGCAGAACAGATGAAAGAGATAAACCAGGCCTACGACGTCATCAAGTCGCGCCGGCCCAGCATGAAGTGATTACACAAGCCGCTCCACCACAGTGCCCACAAGCTGGCGCATCTGCAGGTGGTAGTCGTTGAGGAAGGTGCCACGGGGACGGTTGGCTATGATGAGACACACCGTCAGGGCGTCGTGGCCCATCATGTGGCTGAAGCCGTATATGGCAGAGGTCTCCATCTCGAAATTCGTGATTCTCAGGTTTCCACCTCCGTCTTTCCACTCGAACGAGGCCAGTTTCTCGTTGAGGTCTTTGATGGCGGGATGGAGCCTTATTGTACGGCCCTGCGGCCCGTAGAATCCGGGCGCCGTGGCCGTTATGCCATGGTGCATACCCATGCCCACCGAGCCGAGCAGACTGGGGCTTCCCTCCACACAATAGGGCTGCGCCAGACGGCGGTTGAGGCCCATGTGCACCATGAAGCTCTGGTCCATGGCCGGAAGCGGCGTGTCCCACTCGCGGTAGTAGTTCATCAGCCCGTCCAGCCCTATGGCGTAGCGCGACGCCACGTGGCTTCCGCAGTCCACCTCGGCCTGCAGTGACCCGCTGGTGCCTATGCGGACAACCTGCAACCGGCGGTCGCAGCTGTCGTTCCACTTGCCATGCTCCACATGCAGCGCCGCGTCGAGCTCAGTCATCACTATGTCGATATTGTCACACCCCATGCCCGTGGAGAGGGCCGTCATACGGGTGCCATGATAGCACCCCGTGAGGGCGTGCATCTCGCGGTTGAACGACTCGTGCTCCACCGAGTCGAATATCTCTTTGAACATATCCACCCGGCCAGGGTCACCAACGAGCAGCACCTTGTCGGCCAAGGTGCTGCTGCTAAGGTGAATGTGGTAGAGGCTGCCGTCGGGTGCCAGCACCAGCTCGCTGGCTTTCATGTCGGACTTGCTTTCCATTTTGCGTAGGGTCTTTTTGCGGTCTAACGTCTGCTGCGGGTGGCCGGGGTGCCGGTGTTGCTGCGCGTGGCTGTGCTATTACCAGTCGTCGAGGTGCCGGTGGCCCTGGTGTTGGACGTCTGGATGGAGCTCTTCGACCGCGTGTTGGTAGTGCCAGTACTGCTGCCCGAGCGCGTATTTGTCGTAGTGCCGCTGGAGCGCGTGTTCGTCGTGCCCGTGCCGCTGGAGCGCGTGTTCGTCGTGCTAGCGCTGCTGCCGGAGCGGGTGTTCGTCGTGCCGGTGCTGCTGCCAGAACGGGTGTTCGTCGTGCCCGTGCTGCTGCCAGAGCGGGTGTTCGTCGTGCCCGTGCTGCTGCCAGAGCGCGTGTTCGTCGTGCCGGTGCTGCTGCCGGAGCGCGTGTTCGTCGTGCCGGTGCTGCTGGAGCGGGTGTTCGTCGTGCCCGTGCTGCTGCCCGAACGGCTGTTGACTCTGCCGCCTACGGCAGCTCCCGAGTTGCGGCTGTTGGTGCCGGGCTGTGCCGACTGACGGTCGGACGAAGTGCTGTTGCCGCTTGGGCGGACGTTGATATCCCTATCCGACAGGCGCGGTCTGTCTACGCCGGGAGTCCACACCGTCACCGGACGCGGAGCCGGGGTATGGGGCTGACGCATATAGTACGGCGGCAGCGGAGCCGGGCGTGCGGGACCATAGCCTCCTACCGGCACTGCCGGCGGCATCCAGCCGTGGAGGTGGATATCATAGTGGTAGGTGCGGACATATCCGGGGCGATGCAGCACCCGCGTGTAGGGGTTGTACGAAGGCACATACCAAGTGAGTGTCGGGCGTCGCACCGAGGTGTGGAACCTCAGGAACTGAGCCGCGTTGTATATCCGTCCGGCGCTGTAGAGCCACACACACTCCAAGTCCAGCGGCATATATACCTCCTCGCCCGTGTAGGCGTCGTAGCCGAACACCCACAGCTCGTAGTAGGCCGAGTTGATGCGCTCCGCCCACACCTCGTTCACCAGGACGTAGGTCTCAATCTCGTATTCGTAGCCGCAGTAAATCATGATTTCGTTCTGCGCATTCAGGTGCCGCACCGTGCGCGTGGCCTGACTTTGCGTGAAGTAGCGTATCGGCGATGCCGTTGCCACAAGACCCATCAGGGTCATAACCGTCAAGATTGCAATGCGTTTCATAAGGCATTTGTTTTATGGGGTTCTATCAGTTAGTGCTGCAAAGTTACGAAAACTTTTAGACATAGCGCAAAAAACATGCTCTGCCGCCCACGCTTGCCCCCGCACACGCTGCACTCACTGCTTCCTGTAGTGGGGATGGAAGGCCTCGATGGTGTTGCGCAGTGCGTCGCGGGTGAGGTGGGTGTATATCTCTGTCGTGGAGATGCTTTCGTGGCCCAGCATCTCCTGCACGGCACGCAGGTCGGCCCCGTTCTCGACCAACTCGGTGGCGAAGCTGTGGCGCAGCGAATGGGGGCTGACCCGCTTGTCGATACCCGCCGCGTCGACGGCCCGCTGAAGCATGATGAAAACCATCTGGCGGCTCAAGTGGGTGCCGCGACGGTTGAGAAAGACATACTTCTCCTCGCCCGGCTTGGGCATGATGTGCGAGCGAATGGTGTGGATATACGTGAGGAGCATGCTGAGGGCGTGTTCGTTGACTGGGACCCAGCGCTCTTTGTTCCCCTTTCCTATCACCCGTAGACACTGCTCGTCGGCATAAACGTTCGACAGCCGCAAGGCCACGAGCTCGGACACCCGCAGACCGCACCCGTAGAGAATCTCCACGATGACATTGTTGCGGGCCTGGTCGGGCTGGCTGAGGTCGAAGGTACTCTGTATGGCGGTAATCTCGTCGTCGGAGAGTACGTCGGGCAGATGCTTGGACCGCAGAGGCAGGTCGAGCAGGTCGGCCGGGCTGTCCTTGATGGCGTCCTCCACGACCAGCATGTGGAAGAACATACGCCACCCGGCAATCATGCGGCGCTGCGACGAGGCGGCCAGTTCTATGTCCGAGAACTGCTTTAACAACAACTGCAGGTCATCGAGCGTAACATCTACTGGCGCAATGCCTTGCTCGGACATAAAAGACGCCATGTGAACGAAGTCGTGCATGTAGGCGGCGACACTATTTTCGGCCAGTCCGCGCTCGAGGCGAAGATAGGCTTCGAAGTCGCGCCCATAGCGGCGCCACTCGTTGTCGAGGGCAGTGTTCGTCACGGTTCTATATGTTGCAAGAATGTTACAATCAGCGATATAAAGTCCTCGTAATGCCCAAGGCCACAGCCGTCGCAGGTATCCGTCGGGCTGTGGTAGCCGCCGTATGGGCCGCCGAGAGTGTATATGAATATCGCCGGGCACTCCGGCGTGAAGAACCAGTGGTCGCTGTTGGGCGCATTGTCCCGACGCCGAATGTCAGCAGCGTAAGAACGCTCGTTATTAATCTGTTGCAGCATATCAACGAAAGCAGTGGTTGAACGGTCGTTTGCATTCACAACCATCAGGCCTTCGTCTCCGCCACAGAAGAGGTCGAGATTAATCAACAACTTCACCTTAGCCATACTAATCAGCGGGTGCTCAACGAAGTAACGAGAGCCGACAAGCCCGGCTTCCTCACCGCCGAAGAGCAGGAACACATAGGTATAGTGCCCACGCTGCTGGTTGATGCGACGGGCCAGGTCGAGCACGGCGGCGGTGCCGCTGGCGTTGTCGTGGGCGCCGGGGAAGATGGTGTCGCCGCTCATGCCGAGGTGCTCGTAGTGGGCGGTGAAGACGATCATGGAGTCCACCTCGCCGGGAATATAACCGCAGACATTCTGCGAGCGATAGCCGGCACGGACTATCGGCGGGACGGTCCGGGTCTGGGGGAAGCGGAAGTACTGGAAGTACTTGTCACAAAGCGGCTTGACCCCGTTGGCGAGGAATTCGTTGCGCACATACTCCGCGGCTATCGAGTCGCCCCCCTTCTGCATGCCGCGGCCAAACATAGCGGGCGAGGCGAGGTCGCAGACCACACGCCTGGCATAGTTGCTGTCCTGTGCACCAAGCAAGCCACTGAGGCCAAGGAAGATAAAAGCAAACGTCAGAAGCCGGGCATGTCTATCCATAGAGTAGGAAGCATTAAGATGAAACCTATCACGATAAGGGCGACGATGAACTTCCACGCCCATTTGAGCCATGTGCCGTAGGGTATGCGTGCGACGCCGAGCACGCCAATCAGCACGCCACTGGTAGGCGTGAGCATATTGGTGAAACCGTCGCCGAACTGGAATGCCAGGACGGTGGTCTGGCGGCTGATTTCCATGAGGTCGGCGAACTGCGTCATGATGGGCATGGTGAGTGCCGCCTTGGCGCTGCCGCTGGGCATGACGATGTTGAGCAGGGTCTGGAAGACGTACATGACGGCGAGCGACGCCACCTCGCCGGTGTGCGCCAGCGAGCGGCTGAGGCCGTAGAGGAGGGTGTCCATGATGTGTCCGTCGCGCAGGATGAAGATGATGCCGGAAGCAAGCCCCACAACGAGGGCTGCGGAGAGGATGTCCTTGCACCCGGCGAGGAAGAGCTTGGCGATATCGTCGGCCGACTGGCGGTCTATGATGCCGGCGATGATACCCATGGCGAGGAAGAGAGCCGAGATTTCGGTGATGTACCAATCCGACGCCAGCACGCCGACCACGAGGGCCGTCACGGTGACGAACAGCAGCAAGAGAATGAGAACGTGGCGAATGCTGAGCGACGTATGCTCCATACCCTGCTGACGGTCGCGCCAGTAGGCGTCGAGCTTGTAGACCGGCGAGCGCTCGGGACAGGCTTTTACGCGGTGGGCATACCACAGCACGAAGGCGATGCCTATCACAGTGAGCACCACCCAGCAGAACATCCTGTATTCCAAGCCCGAGAAGAGCGGCACGCCGGCGATGCCCTGCGCGATACCGACGGTGAAGGGGTTGAGCATGGCGCCGGCAAAGCCCACATGCGCAGCCACATAGCACATGCAGACACCCACGATGCTGTCGTAGCCCATACGGACAGCCAAGGGGATGAACACCACCACAAAGGCGATAGTCTCCTCGCTCATGCCGAAGAGGGCGCCGAAGAGGCTGAAAAGCAGCATGACAAGGGTGATGATGATATTGTCGACACCGAGCGCGCGTACCAGCCTATAGCGGCTCATGCGCTGCACGTGTCGCAGGAAGGCCATCACACCCACGTCGATGGCGTGGCTATTGTTCAAAATCCAGAAGGCGCCACCGACAATGAGAATGAAGACAATGATGTCGGCCTTGTCGACGAAGCCGTTGAAGAGGGCGCTGAAGACCTGCCACGTCTGAGGTGCTGCGTCGACGCGATGGTAGGAATCGGCCACCACCACTTCGCGCCCGTCGACGACGTTCCTCATATACTCGCCGGCCGGCACCACCCACGTCAGCACAGCCGCCAACACGATGAGGGCAAAGACGATGACAAAAGTGTGCGGTATGCGTTTCAATTGGCTGTGATTTTATTGTACAACTTGAATAATTCGGCCACGCATTGGCTTTCAGTCATTGTCTTCACGTCAAAGCCATAGGCTTGCATAACGGCGCGGTCATTGTCCTGATGGGCGCGGCGCAACTCGGCCGGCATGGTCAACTCGTCATAGAGGTCAGCAAGGGTGCTGTCGGGATAAAGTGCACGGGCATCAAGGATAGCTTGAGCAGTCCTTTCTATCTTATCCTTCTGTGCATCGGTAGGTGTCGGCCATGGGAAATTATTGTAGACAACATCTATGCTATAACTGTAGTCGCTCTTCATTCGTCCACATACTTGCCGCATCCACGCCATGTGAACATTCGACTGTAATATGCCAAAATGATAGCGAGATACATTTGGCAAAATACGCAACTTGTTGCTGCAGATGTCATTCGGAGTCATGATACCCATCGGAATATATCGACGGCGCTGTGTAGACACTTCCGGAATGACAATATAATCATCTGTGGGAAAATTCTCCGTTTGAAAACGAGTTGGACGATTGGCCAACTTCTGTGTTGAAAGTCTCTTGCTTGCAAGACGTGCCTCGCGAACAGCCTCCACTTGCTTCATACAATGTGGCATCCGCCGTAGTTCAGCTGGAGTACAATCGCCCAGCCATAGACAATAGCGAGGCTTCTGGTTAATGAATTCAAATGCACCGTAGAATGGATGGAAATAAGAAGCAGATGAAGGTTCCTTCTTGATAAATTCCTCCATTTCATCATGGGTGAAGAGGTAGTTTCCATCATCAATAGGTTGGTTTCCCATGCCAATTAGCGGAACATTACATATTGGGTTACTCCTACTTTGTATGAAAATGTCTGGGGCATCCGTCAAATACGCATTGATGTGTTTTACTTTTATAACCTTGTCATTATCAAACAACAAACAATCTTTTTCTTTGTTGCCTTGTTTGCCAAAGCCCACAACAATACAATGCACTTGGGCCTTCTGAGAAGATTCGCTTTCCCATCGGAATGAGCGGTAAGCAAAGTCTATGTGAAGACCATCTTCCATCAACGGCTGCCAAAGATTTGCCACCTGCTCGCCTTGGCATATACTATTCGTCGACACGAATGCAGCTTTAGTGTCGGCATACTTTATCAACTGCCAAGCACGCCTATACCAGCAGCATACATAGTCAAGATTGCCAACATTTTTCCATTTGGCACCGAAAATGCGCAGTACATCATTTTTCTGATCTTCATCCATTTGCCTGGCACCCACAAACGGCGGATTTCCCATGATGTAATCATAGTGAACCTCATACTGCTTCACTTCAGGTTTTGCAATGCTGTCGAAATGACTTGTCACAATATTCAGTTCGTCGTATTCATCAGCAGGCTCGCTGACCATCGTCGGTTCCGACTCAACAATCAAGTGAACATTCTTAGCCCTTATTGTTGGGGTGTCCGACGGTCGCTCAAACACATCCCACTCCATCCGCAACGCGTTTCCTTCACGAATATTAGCGTAGTTTTTCAACGGCAAGAAATCGATGTCACGATGGATGATTCGCTCTGTCTCGCGAAGCATTTTCGCCTCGCTTATCCAGAGTGCTGTGGTGGCAACGGTGACGGCAAAGTCGTTAATCTCTATGCCGTAGAACTGATTGATGCTGACCCTGATGGGGTTGACCTCGTCGAGGCCGAGGAACGACTGACCGTGGTGGCGAGCGCTGATAACCTCGTTCTCCAAGCGGCGTAGCGAAAGATAGGTCTCTGTAAGGAAATTGCCGCTGCCACATGCAGGATCGAGGAAAGTAAGTTGCGACAGCTTGTTCTGGTAGGCATCCAACCGCTTGTTACGCTCTTTCAACACCTTCTCCTCCAGTATCTCATCCAACTCACGGCGCAGTTCGTTCAGGAACAATGGATCGATAACTTTGTGTATGTTTTCGATGCTGGTGTAATGCATGCCGCCACTGCGGCGCGTCTCGGGGTTCAACGTACTCTCGAAGACAGCTCCAAAGATGGTTGGCGAAATCTCGCTCCAGTCAAAGTCGAGACTTGCATTGTCAAGCAGGGTACGTTTCAGGTCGTCGGTGAACTGAGGGATCTCTATTTCTTCGGCAAACAGGCCGCCGTTGGTGTAAGGGAATGCCTTAAGGTCGTCTTGCAGGTATTTGCTGCGATTTTCGTCAGGGGTATTCAGTATTTCAAACAGGTCGTGCAGCGCCCGTCGCATGTTTTTTGCCTCGTAGGAGGCGAGAAAGTCATGGAACTGGCCATGAGCGAAGACGCCAGCATCCTCGGCGTAAAGGCAGAAGACAATGCGGACACAGAGTATATTGAGCCAGCGAAGAGCCTCGGCAGACGTGTCATCGTATTGTGCAAGCAACGCCTCATAAATCCGCCCTACGATTTCACCGGCTTTCATCGACACTTGCATCTCCTTTGTAATATGCTCGCTCTTTATGTCAACGAGGAACTGTAGGCGGTAGTATTCCTTATCCAGATTGGCAAGTTCTATCTTCTGCGGCTCACTGTTCGGTTGTTCCATGTCATACACCCAAAACTCGCGGAAGTTGCATGTGACAACCCAGCGCGGATGGCGGCTCAACGGAAGTCCTGAAATATACCTCTTTGCCTGCTGAAACGGGTTGAGCATCGCGCCGTCACTCTGTTGGATTGGGGCGCCAAGGTCTTTGTCGATGCTTTTCTGCTCGATAAGCACACGTGTGGCAGGCAGGTATACATCCATGAAGTTGGTGCTGTCCACCATCACCTTGTCCTCAAACTCGGCAAAAGAGAAAGGGTTGTCCACAAGCATCACTTTCTGCAAGAGTTCGAGCCAGAACTTTTGCGTGTCGCCTTTCTCGTATCCGCGCCCCTTCCAAGTATCAGAAAAGGCCTTGGCTGCGGATTGTCTTTGTTTGTCGTTGCTCATCTTTAATTAATATTTACAGATTGAGGAATGCCAGGTGGGTGTTGCGGAAGCGGGGGTCGGAGCTGACGTCGGGGCCGAACCAGGACGGGGGGACGAAGGCGTCGGCGGCTTCGACGGAGGGGAACTCTACCTCGACGAGGCACAGGCCCTCGTGGGCGCCGTGGAAGAGGTCGAGCTCGGCGGTGTACTGCCCCACGGGGATGCGGTAGCGGGTCTTACAGACCAACTGGCCGTCGCATTTGCGGCGCAGGGCGGCGTACTTGTCGGCCGAGAGGGCGAACTCCTCCTCGCGGTTGACGATGGCGGAGGTGGCGGAGCGCACTTTCTCCTTGACGGTCAAGATATAGGCGTCGCCCATCCGGCGGATGCGCAGGGTGGGCGACGTGCAAAGATATCCTTGCTCAATCTCTACAGAAGGATAGTCGTCGAGATTGGATGGTGTTTCATTGACAAGATATTTGCGCTCGATTTCCATCAGAGCGTGGCGAGGTAGTCGGAGACGTTCTTCTCGATGCGTGCGGCCACGTCGGCGCAGTCGTCGGCCTTCTGGAAGCGCTCGCCGGTGATGTGCTCGTAGAGCTCGATGTAGCGGTCGCTGATGCTGTTGACGATTTCGTCGGTCATCTCGGGCACGCGCTGGCCTTCCTTGCCCTGGAAGCCGTTGGCCATCAGCCACTCGCGGACGAACTCCTTGCTGAGCTGGCGCTGGTGTTCGCCCTTGGCGAGACGCTCCTCGTAGCCGTCGGCGTAGAAGTAGCGGCTGCTGTCGGGGGTGTGGATTTCGTCGATGAGATATATCTTTCCGTCGCGCTTGCCGAACTCGTACTTGGTGTCGACGAGGATGAGGCCTTTCTCGGCGGCCATCTTGGTGCCGCGCTCGAAGAGGGCCAGCGAGTAGCGCTCGAGCTGGTCGTAGTCCTCCTTGCTGACGAGGCCGGTGCGGATGATCTCCTCGCGGCTGATGTTCTCGTCGTGCCCTTCGTCAGCTTTGGTGGTGGGGGTGACGATGGGGGTGGGGAACTTCTGGTTCTCGACCATGCCCTCGGGCAGGGGCACGCCGCAGAGGGTGCGGGCGCCGGCCTTGTACTCACGCCAGGCGCTGCCGGCGAGGTAGCCGCGCACGATCATCTCGACGCGGAAGCCTTCGCACTTCAGGCCCACAGTGACCATGGGGTCGGGGGTGGCGAGCTTCCAGTTGGGGAGGATGTCGGCGGTGGCGTCGAGGAACTTGGCGGCTATCTGGTTCAGGACCTGACCTTTGTAGGGGATGCCCTTGGGGAGCACCACGTCGAAGGCCGAGATGCGGTCGGAGACGACCATGGCCATATACTTGTCGTCGATGTTGTACACATCGCGGACCTTGCCCACATAGAGGCTTTTCTGCTTGGGAAAGTTGAAGTTGGTTTTAACGATTGCGTTCATATCTATTCAGGAATATTACTATTTTATATGATTCCCGCGCGGGGATTGATTATTCATCCAATTTGTTGGCGAAGAAGGTGAAATTGACCTTGCCGTAGGCGCGGTGCTGCCAGAAGTGTGGGTGCTCTTCGAAGGAGAACTCGCGCGGGTGCTCGAGGATGAAGATGCCGTCGTCGGTGAGCAGCTGGCGACCGAAGACGAGGTCTGGCAGAGTTGGCAGCCCTTCGAGTGCGTAGGGCGGGTCGGCGAAGACGATGTCGAAGCGGCGGTTGGCCCGCTTGAGCAGGTCGAAGACGTCGGCGCGGACGACATGCAGGTTTTTCACTCCCATGCGGACGGCCTCGGACTTGACGAAGTCGGTGCACTGGACGTTGATGTCGATGCTGGTGACCTCGCGAGCGCCGCGCGACACGAACTCGAACGAGACGGCACCGGTGCCGGAGAAGAGGTCCAAGACGGAGCAGTCCTCGTAGTCGACATAGTTGTTGAGGATGTTGAAGAGGCTTTCGCGCGCCATGTCCGTAGTGGGGCGGACGGGCAGGTTCTGCGGCGGGTTGAGGCGACGGCCCCTGAGGCTTCCAGCTATGATTCTCATGTCGGGGGGTTCAGATAAGTATCAGGGCGTGGCGGTAGGCGTGGAACTTGGCGAAGTCGGGGTTGAGGAAACGTGTCACGTTGCCGCCGAAGAGCGTCACGACCGGGAAGAAAGGCCGCAGGCGGGCGAAACGGTCGCGGTCGACCTCGCCGAAGAGGAGCAGCTCGGTGCTGTCGCTCTCGATGCCGTAGCTGCGGACCACCTCGAGGAGGCGGAACTTGGCCTCGTCGTCGTTGCCGAAGAAGAGGGTGTTGCCGAAGAGGTAGCGCCCCTCGCGGAAGGCGGCGACGTCCACCCTACCCTTTCGCCAGCAGGCGGCCAAGACGGGATGGGCCTTGCTGCGCGGTGCGAGCTGGACGAGCTTGGCGTGCTGGTTGAGGACGGTGGCGCCGGGCATGGCGACCTTGAAGGCCATGACCACGTGCTCGGCGGCTGCGAAGACGGCCGTGGAGGCGATGGCAGGGCAGCGGCACGTAGCCAGGGAGAGGCTACGCCCGCCCACGAGGTTCAGGTACTGGCGGTTGGCGGCGGGCGTGTAGAGTTCGTCGGGGACCCAGACGCTCTCGTCGCTCAGCACGACGAGTTCCATGCCTTTGTAGGCGAGCGGCTGCAGACCGACCTCGGAGAAGAGGAGCTTCACGTCGCGTGCGACGTCGGTCATGGTGGCGGCGTGGCGGCCGTCGGCCTGGCCGAAGGTGAGCAGGAGCCCGTCGGGCGTGGTCTCAGCAAAAGAAAACCCATCTGCCGCGAGGCAGATGGATAATCTCTTGTCGTATGACGCACTGCCTCCCTGAGTCGTAATCAGGTTATGGAGGGTGTACGGCATGATTATTCGAAGTTACCGTCGGTGACAGCCTGGGTCATGTCGCCGACTTTCCAACCGGCGTAGCGGCCGTTCACCTTCTCGATTTCAGCAATCTTGTTCACTACTTCCTGGTGGTCCATGTCGCTCAGCAGGACGCTGAGGGGCACTTTGCACTCGAAGACGGGGACGAGGAAGCCGCTCTTGTCGATGGAGCCAGCCTTGAGCTCGAACTCGCGCTTCTCACCCTTGGGATAGGGGATGTAGCGGAGGTTGCGGATCTGCTCGTCGGACATCTGGACGGTGTGGCCGGTGGCGTCGACGGTGGGGAGTTTCTTATCCTCGCGGAGCTTGGCGATGGGGTTGATATAGGCCTCGACGAGGGATTTGTAGCCTTTCTCGACGGCTTCGCGCTCGGGCATCTCGTTGATGTCGACGTCGGCGGGGATGAGGGCGTAGTTGGTAACTTTGTTGACGACCTTCATGCTGTCCTCGGTCATGAGGCGGGTGATGAGGGTGTCGAAGCTGCCGCAGTAGGTGCCGTAGGTCACTTTGTAGGCCTCTTCGAGGGTACGGATGGCTTTGAGTTTTTCGGCGCAGGCTTCGCGGCGCTTGTTGTACTCGTTGTCGAAACGGACGGGTTTCATGATACTGTTGTACAGCATGATACCGAGGGCAACGATGACGATGCCCAACACAATCTGAATGATGGTTTTACCTTTCATTGTTAGTATTTTTTTCTGTTTGTTTTCTTTGCCAAATCGGCTGCAAAGTTACGAAGAAAAACTGATACGGCAAATATTTTTTTAATGTTGCGGTGCAAAAGAGGTGGAGGCGAGCGGCGAGACTGGCGGGCGGGGATAGAAACAACCACACACGGGACACCGGGAGGGTGTTCCGCATGTGGTTGTGTTTTGCAGACGGCTGCCCGTTTATTCGGCCATTTCGGCCATGGCCACAGAGCCGCGGTAGGCGGGGCAGGTGTGGTGGGTACAGCTGGCCGCCACAAGGGCTACGACGGCCACAGCAATCAGGGTGAGTGCTTTCTTTTTCATATTATGATTATAATCCGATTTTCTCGTTGACGATTTTCAGGATTTCGGCTTCGTAGCGGATGGCGGAGTCCTCGATTTCCTGGGCGCGGCGGAGGATGTCGGCCTTGAAGGCTTCGTCCTTGAGCGAGGAGGCGTTGATTTTGACGTTGAGGTGGGCCCCCATGACGGCCGAGCGAGCGGCGAGGGCACCGACGCCGCCGTCGGTGACGCTGGCGGGGTTGCCCCATTCGACCATGGCGCGGCAGACGTCGAAGGCTTCGAGGCTCTTCTGCATGGTGCGGAAGGGCACTTCGGTGGCGAAGCGTGTGGCGTCCTGGATGGCGGCGGTGCGGGCGGCTTTCTCGTCGTCGGTCTTCTTGGGGAGGCCGAAGGCGTCCATGATGCGGTTGAAGGCGGCGGTGTCTTCGTCGACAAGGTGGAGGAGCTCTTCTTTCAGAGCCTGACCTTTGACGGCGACGTCGGAGAAACGCTCCCACTGGTCGTCGTAGGCCGCCTTGCCGCCGGTGAGGTTGGCGACCATGGTGCCGAGGGAGGCGGCGAGGGCGCCCATGTAGGCGCTGACGCTGCCGCCGCCGGGTGCGGGGCTTTCGGAGGCCGTCTCGTCGCAGAAGCCGCGGCAGGTGAGGTCGACGAGCTTCTTCTGCGAGTGGTCTTCGATGAGGAATTCGATGACTTTCTCCTTGGGGTCGAAGGGTTTGAGGTCGTCGAGGCCCATGCTCTTGATGGCGACCTTCATGATTTCGTCCTCGCTGACGCCGAGGGAGCGCTGCTGCTTGGCGAGGTAGTAGCGGCCGGCGTCGATGAGGACGCTCTTGGGTATGAGGCCGACGATTTCGCAGCCGGTGACGCGGAGGCCGCGGTTGGCGGCGCAGCGGCAGACCTCGTCGAAGCAGAGGTGGACGGGTGCGACCTTGATGGAGGTGATATTCATGGAGACCTGAGCGATGCCGTAGTCTTCGATGTACCAGCCGATTGCCTTGGTTCCCTTGAGGGTGCCGGGGATCATGATGGGCTTGCCGTTTTCGTCCTTGAGGGGCTTGCCGCTGGGCTTGCCGCCTTTGCGGGCGGGGCGACCCTTCTCGCGCACGTCGAAGGCGATGGCGTTGGCGCGGCGAGTGGAGGTGGTGTTGAGGTTGTAGTTGATAGCCACAAGGAAGTCGCGTGCGCCGACCTGAGTGGCGCCGGTGCGGGCGGTATGTGCGTTCCAGGCGTTGGGGCCGAAGTCGGGCTTCCACTGGTCGGTGCCGAGGCGCGAGGAGAGGCTCTCGTACTCGCCGGTGCGGCAGTAGGCGAGGTTGCGGCGTTCGGGCAGGAAGGCGGCGTTCTCGTAGCAGTAGATGGGGATTTCGAGTTCCTCGCCGAGGCGCTTGGCGAGACGGTGGGCGTACTCAACCACCTCGTCCATAGTGATATTGGCCACGGGGATGAGGGGGCAGACGTCGGTGGCGCCCTGGCGCGGGTGAGCGCCGTGGTGCTGGCTCATGTCGATGAGCTCGGCGGCCTTGCGGACGACCTGGTAGGCGGCCTCGAGGACGGGCTCGGGCTCGCCGACGAAGGTGATGACGGTGCGGTTGGTGGTCTGGCCGGGGTCGACGTCGAGGAGCTTCACTCCGTCCACTTTCTCAATCTCGGCGGTGACCTGATTGATGATATCCATGTTGCGGCCTTCGCTGATATTAGGCACGCATTCAATAAGTTGCTTCATTGTGCAGTAGTTTTTTGTTTCTGCAAATTTACACATATTTCCCGAATTGCAAGCGGGAGGGAGAAATTTTTTTAAGACTTCGGGACTGCGGGACTTCGAGACTTCGAGACTGCGAGTCGGAGGGGTAGCGTTTGGGTAGGGGTTTGGGGGTAGAGAAGGGGTAGAGAAGGGGTAGAGAAGGGGTAGAGAGGGTGCGGCGGAAGCGGTGCTGGGACTGGGATACGGAAAAAGGGAGCGGGCAAATGCGTGATAATTAGCCGTTGGCCGAAGGGGGAGGAGATTATTTTCATACCGACGGGCCCCATGTCGGAAAAATGGTGTAACTTTGCATCGTGGTTGGTGCAGGCCGAGAGACGGCCCTGGGCACCTAACAACAAGATACACAGAAAACAAGACATCAAGATGAAAGAACTCATAGAACAAGCGTGGGAGCACCGCGAGCTGCTGAACGACGAGGCGACACGGCAGGCCGTGCTGGAAGCGATATCCATGCTCGACAGCGGGCGCCTGCGGGTTGCCGAGCCGTCGGCCGACGGGGTTGCCCACCTATGGGTGGTGAACGAATGGGTCAAGAAAGCCGTGCTGCTGTACTTCCCGCTGTGCGGCATGCAGACCATGGAAGCCGGGCCGATGGAATACCGCGACAAGATACCCCTCAAACACAACCTTGAGCAGCAGGGCATAAGAGTGGTGCCGCCGGCGGTGGCGCGCTACGGCTCGTATCTGGCGCCCGGGGCGGTGATGATGCCGAGCTACGTGAACATCGGGGCCCATGTGGGCAGCGGCACGATGGTGGACACATGGGCCACCGTGGGCAGCTGTGCGCAGGTGGGCGAAGGGGTGCACCTGAGCGGCGGAGTGGGCATCGGCGGGGTGCTAGAGCCGGTACAGGCGGCGCCCGTCATCATCGAGGACCACTGCTTCATCGGGAGCCGTTCGATTGTGGTGGAGGGTGCAATAGTGGAACGCGAAGCCGTTCTCGGCGCGGGCACGGTCATCACGGCGAGCACCAAGATTATAGACGTAACGGGGGCGGAACCGGTGACATACACCGGCCGCGTGCCCGAGCGCTCGGTGGTGATACCCGGCAGCTACACCAAGCACTTCCCAGCCGGCGACTACCATATCAGCTGCGCGCTCATCATAGGCCGCCGCAAGGAGAGCACCGACAAGAAGACGTCGCTCAACGAGGCGCTGAGGCTGTTTTGAAGAGACTGAGATGATGAGGGATTATGAAGTTAGTCAGGCAACAGAAAAAAGGACGATTATGAACAGATGGTTTGTTATTTTGGCAGCGGCGGTGGTGCTGGCCGGCTGCACCAAGCGCGAGGAGTTGGACTTCGCGGGCCGGGTGGTGGCCACACAGGAGTGTACGGCGGCCTTCCCGCAGCTCAGCTACGGCTACTTAGTGAGCCTCGAATACCCCGAGGGCATAGGCACCGACGTCGAGGTGAAAGCCGGCGACACGGCACGCAACGTGATTGTGATGTACGAACCCACCTGCATCATACGCATCAGCGACCACATACACGGCACCTTCTACCTCGACGACAAGTACTCGAAAGTCAACTGCTCGTGGCAGTGGGACGGGGTGGAGCTGCACGAAGGGGTCTTCCTTGAGACGATTATCGACAAGTGAGGGCGTGAGCGCCGCGGCACGGGACACGGAGCGGGGTGCGGGGTGTTGATTACGTGTGGAAAAGTTTTCCTGCAGGGTCGGTGCCGAATAGAGGAATATATGTATCTTTGCAAAAAATTAGAGTACAGAAAACAACATCAGTAACATCATGAATTTCATAGTCAACAGCCAGCAGCTCCTGAAACAGTTGCAGTCGCTCAGCGGCGTGCTTTCGAACAACAACACGATGCCCATCATAGGGTGCTTCCATTTCCACCTGGAGGAGAACAGCCTTGTGGTGAAGACCACGGACCTCAGCACGACCCTTGTGGCGCGTCTCGAGGTGGAGACCGGCCGCATGGAGCAGGCCGAAGAGGTGGCGATTCCGTCGAAGATGCTCCTTGAGATCCTGAAGAGCTTCGACGACGTGCCCCTGACCTTCAACGTCGACAGCCAGAGCCACGCCATCACCATTGCCTCGGGCGAGGGCGAGTACAACCTGGCCGGTATGGACGCCGACACCTACCCCACCATGCCTACCGCCGAGGGCACCTCGACGGCACACATGAGCTGCAGCGCACTGGTAGAGGCCATCAACAAAACCTACTTTGCCACCAGCAACGACGAGATGCACCAGCAGATGAGCGGCATCTTCTGCGAGATGACCCCCGACGGGGTGACATTCGTGGCCACCGACGCGCACAAGCTGGTCCGCTACCGCCGCAAAGACGTGAGCAGCGAGGAGAGCACGAACTTCATCCTGCCCAAGAAGCCCATCACCATCGTCAAGAACATACTGGCCTCGCGGAAAGACGACGGCGAGGTGACGATAGAATACAACAACACCAACATCTTCATCACCTTCGACAACTTCTACATCGTGTGCCGCCTCGTTGACGGTCGCTACCCGAACTACGAAGCCGCCATACCGAAGGACAACCCCAACAAGCTCATCCTCGACCGGCTCACGTTCCTCAACACGCTGCGCCGCGTGAGCATCTTCGCCAGCGAAGCCACCCGTCAGGTGCGTCTCTCCATAGGCCACGACAGGCTGGAGATTTCGGCCGAAGACCTGGAATTCTCGAACAAGGCCCACGAGAGCATCCCCTGCCAGTATGAAGGCGAGCCGATGGACATTGGCTTCAACGCCAAGTTCCTCACCGAGATGATTGGCAACCTCGACAGCGAGCAGGTCCTGATGGAGATGTCGCACCCCTCGCGCGCGGGAATCATATTCCCCTATGGCGACGAGAGCGAAGACAAAGCGGACGACATACTGATGCTCGTCATGCCCGTGATGTTGGCGAACTGATTTCTTCGAGACTTCGAGACTTCAAGACTTCGAGACTTTGGGACTGCGACAATAAGACTTTTGGAAGATGAAGAATAAAGTACAGCTTTGGGGGACACACAGTGCTACGGTATTGGGTATCACGTTGGTGCTCTTCATGCTGGGCATGCTGCTCTGCATCGAGTACCACTCATACCGCCTCACGCATACGGCCCAGGAGCGCATCACCTACAAGGTGGACCTTGCCCCCGACGTCAGCGACTCCCTTGCCACCGCTATCAAAGGGCGAGTGGAGAAGATGGCATACGTAAAACACGTAGACTACATCTCCAAAGAGCAGGCCGCCGACATCTTCAGCCAAGACCTGGGCGAGGACTTTGTTGGTTTCATAGGCTACAACCCATTGTACCCGTCGCTGATGGTCAACTTCCGCGCGGACCTGCTGCCCAGCGGCGACAATGCTGTCCTCGACCGCTTCTGCGAGGCGGTGAGCCGCGAAGAGGGTGTGACCGGCGTGGCCTACCAGGAGAACGTAGTGAGCGAGCTGCGCGAGGTCTTCTACAAGCTCACGTGGTTCCTCATAGTCTTCGTGGCCCTGCTCCTCATCATCACCATAGTCCTTATCGCCAGTCTCATACGCATAGCCATCTATGGACAGCGCGAGACGATACGCACCATGCGCATGGTAGGTGCCAAGGCCGGTTTCATAGCCCGGCCTTTCCTGCTGCGGAGCGTGTGGTACGGTGCGCTGGGCGGTCTGCTGGCCTCGCTGCTGACGCTGGCGGCCCTGTGGGTCTTCGGCAACCAGTTCGGGCTCGAGCTGATAGCCACAGAACACTGGCTGTGGTATGGCGCCATAGCACTGGCTCTCGTGGTCGTGGGCATAGTCATAGCCTTCCTCTCGACGGCGGTGACGGTGCGGCGCCACATCGACAAGAATTAAGAGAAACAATCATATCTATACAGACATCATGGAAAACAACAAGACAGAGCAAAACAGCGAAAACCAAGGACTGGCCCTTGCTTTCGGCCGCCTGAACTACATACTGATGGCCGTGGGCATAGTGCTTCTGGCGGTGGGCTATATCCTGCTGGCCGGCGGCGGAAGCGACGACCCCAACCAGTTCAACCCCGAGATGTTCAACGCACGGCGCCTCTACGTGGCTCCGATCATGATTGTGCTCGGCTTCGTGGTGGAGATTGTGGCCATAATGTACAAAGGAAAGAAATAAGACAGCGACATGGAATGGTTTGAAGCACTGGTGCTGGGCATCATACAGGGACTTACGGAATACCTGCCTGTGAGCAGCAGCGGCCATCTGGCCATCGGGGCACACCTCTTCGGCCTCTCGGGCGAGGAGAACCTGGCCTTCACCGTGGCGGTGCATGTGGCCACGGTGCTGAGCACGATAGTGATACTGTGGAAAGAGATTGTGTGGCTCTTCAAGGACCTCTTCAAGTGGCAGTGGAACGAAGGCACCCGCTACATCGTGAACATAGCGATCTCGATGATACCTGTCGCCGTGGTGGGTCTGTTTTTCAAAGACAAGGTCGAGACCATCTTCGGGAGCGGCCTGGTGGTGGTGGGCATCTGTCTGCTGGTCACCGCCACGCTGCTGGCCTTCAGCTATTTTGCCAAGCCGCGCCAGCGCGAGACCATCTCACCGTTCCATGCTTTCGTCATAGGCATAGCCCAGGCTGTAGCCGTACTGCCGGGTCTGTCGCGGTCGGGCTCGACCATAGCCACGGGCCTCCTGCTGGGCAACAAGAAAGAGAAGCTGGCCCAGTTCTCGTTTCTGATGGTGATACCGCCGATACTGGGCGAAGCCCTGCTCGACGTGAAGGAGATGGCCGAGATGGGCATAAGCACCGCCATGGCGGGCCTCCCCACCCTATCGCTGGTGGTGGGCTTCCTGGCCGCCTTCGTCTTCGGATGCCTGGCTTGCAAGTGGATGATAGACATCGTGAAACGCGGCAAGCTCATCTGGTTCGCCATCTACTGTGCCGTGGTGGGTGCGGCCACCATAGCCTTCGGAATCTGACCCCGCCCATGCTTCCCTTGGACCAGCTGCAGGCGGGCCTTGTCCTGCCGATAGACAAACCCCGCCAGTGGACCTCGTTCCAGGCGGTGAACAAGGTGAAGTCCACCCTGCGGCGGCTCTACGGTGTGAAGAACATCAAGATAGGGCATGCCGGAACTCTCGACCCCCTGGCCACGGGGTTGCTCCTCGTGTGTATAGGACGCGCCACCAAGACCATAGCCGAGCTGCAAGACGGCGACAAAGTGTACACCGGCACCATGGTTTTCGGCGCCACCACGCCATGCTACGACATGGAGCAGGCCATAGACCGCCGTTTCCCCTACAGCCACATCACCCCTACCCTGCTCGACACAGAGCGCCACCTGTTCGAAGGCGAGATACAGCAGGTGCCTCCCATGTTCAGCGCGGTGAAAGTGGACGGACAACGCGCCTACCTCTACGCCCGGAACGATGACCCAAGCGTCACCATACAGCCCAAGACGGTCTGCATACACAGTTTCGAGATAACGGCCTTCCGCGCCTCCCAGAGTCCCGCAAAGGAGGAAAGCCCAGCAGAGCCCGCGGAGCTGACGGTTCCGTCCGGGCCCAAGAAGAACCTCTACGACAATCCGCAGTGCGTGATACCGGCGGAGTTGCCACAGGCCGACTTCCGCATAGGCTGTGGCAAAGGGACCTATATCCGCTCCATAGCGCGCGACTTCGGGGCCGCCCTCGGGAGCGGAGCCTTCCTTGCGGCGCTGCGCCGCGAGCAGGTGGGTCGCTACAGCGTGGCTGACGCCCTGACGCTGGACCAGGTGGAGCACTACCTTGCGAGTGGGGAGTGGAAAGTGGAAAGTGGAGAGTGGTAATAAGTAGACAGGAGGCAGTAGTTAAGTAGTTAAGCCAAATGTACGGGGGAGTGTTAAGTGTTAAGTGTTAAGTGTTAAGTGTTAAGTGTTAAGTGAGAAGTGGGAAGTTGATTGTTAATAATCGCGGGCTGGGAGCCCGCGTACCATTTTTGTGGGGTGGTAGACTATGGTATATTTTTTTCGGCGGATGGGATTTTATTCTTATATTTGCAGTGTTGAACACAAACCTGAACGCTATGAAAAACAACAATAAGACACTCACATGCAGGGTGTTGTCTCGGGACAGGTTTTATTATACGCCTATGAAACGGGTAGTTATATACATCATTTTCATCTGCAGTGTTTTCTGCCACGGATTGCGGGCACAGGACACAATTCCGGAGTACTATCAATATTACTATTACCAGTGGGTGGACGACAGCAATGCAGTCTGTACGCATGATGGATGGGATTGTTACAGAGATTTTTGGCGTCACACTGCTACATACCCACATCCGCATCCATATATAAATGTGAGTTATACTGAAGCAACCGAAGAAAAAGCCTATCTGTATAATACAACCGACACCTTGGAAATCATAGGTCTCGCCATGATGGCAGACGATGGTCGGTATAATCGCAATCACGACATTTCGTACGACAGTATAATGGCATTGGACACCTTTCCTTACTCATTATGCATTTATAAACCAGCACCCGATGGAGAAATGAGGCTGCTCCAATGTCTTCCTGTGGATTTGAGTGTCGAAACATGGTATATGCATGTTAGAGGGATGGCCTTGGGAATGGTGCCGCCCAGCGATTTCGGCAGCGATATTTATTTTCCGGTATATGAAGTATATTTTGACTCTTCGTTTAAGCTGACTGACTCTTTCTATGTTTCGCTCAGATGTACCCATGAGTATGGTAATCCCGGCATTATACATTTCTGGGCAATGGAGCTGACTGAATCCCACTGGAATTACTTATATGACCAAGAAGAAACCCACAGAATGCCCATTTCAAAATATAAACTAAGGCGGTTCCCACCCGACTACAACACATGGTACAGCGGGGAATTCTATGGTGCAGCATACGTGATGCCGATAGTGCGGTGGGCGGGGGATACGTGTCCGGAGGTGAGGGAGTTGAGGTACAGCGTGCTGGCGCAGGGCGGGGCGTTTGTGCAGTGGGGCGGGCACGAGAACCATGCGCTCTACGAGCTGAGCTACGGTCCGGTCGGGACGGCGCCGGGAGAGGGGACGGTGGTGGAGTGCGCCGTGCCGCAGCGCTACCTCGCGGGGCTGGAGCGCGGGGTGGACTACGAGGTCTATGTGCGGGCGCGCTGCGACTTCGCGC
>Ga0310697_10001242_pt1 | contig 30820 bp, 30 predicted proteins | sample 172DNAGHGlowgp2_FD_203883 | JGI IMG/M metagenome (GOLD analysis project Ga0310697, IMG submission 203883) | Sheep rumen microbial communities from Palmerston North, Manawatu-Wanganui, New Zealand - 1728 DNA GHGlow gp2 (v2) (version 2) | ecosystem: Host-associated > Mammals > Digestive system >... | reverse complement strand
GACCCCCCGACCCTCCTCCACATCCCAATAAATGCGCCTTTCCGAACGAAATTATTATTCGCGCATGCGAAAATATATTTTTTTTTGTATCTTTGCAGCCGGGATATAAGTGCTACATAACACCGATATGACTGAGGAACTGACCCATAGACATCTTGGGCGGCGGGGAGGTCTGCACAAGCGGACCTCGCGGCAACTGCTGTGCGTGCTGACCATGGCCATTCTGGCCGCGGCATGCGGCCACACCACCCACAAAGCCACCCCCGCGGTCCCGCCCGAGCCGGGAACCGAGCTGCCGGCCTTCGGCCCCGACGAGGACATCGTGCGCCACACCGGCTACACAGCCTCCTACAACCACACCACGCTCTGCCCCGACTGGGTGGCGTGGCAGCTCACCGCCGACAAGGCCGCCGGCTCCGTCGAATGGCAATTCAGCTTCAGCCGCGACCCCGACGTCGACTGGCCCAAGGCCAGCCGCGAGGACTACTCCAACTCCGGCTTCGACAAGGGCCACATGGCACCTCGCGCCGACATGAAATGGAGCGCCAAAGCCCTCGAAGAGAGCTACTACTTCACCAACATCTGCCCTCAGGACCACACGATGAACAGCCAGGCCTGGCGCAAAATCGAGGAACTCACGCGCCGCATGGCGCGCCGCCACGGCTCCGTGCTGGCCGTCTGCGGCCCGCTCTACGACTCCGCCACCCCGCGCCACATCGGCCCAGCCTGCGTCCACGTGCCCGACCGCTTCTTCAAAGCCCTGGCCGTCAAGACTGTCGACGGCTGGCAGACGGTGGCCTTCGTGGTCGAAAACAGCCCGCAGGACGGCTCCCCGCGACGCTACGCCCTCTCCGTCGACAGCGTCGAAACCCTCGCCTCCCGCGACCTCTTCCCCTCACTGCCGCCCGAGGCCGAAACGGACTACGACTGGACCTTCTGGCGTTAGCGCCGTCACTCGTCGAATACAACAAACACATACGATATGAAAAAATCCACACCCATCATCCTCGCCGCACTGGCCCTGGCCGCGTGCCACCCCTCGGCTCCGGCGCCCACCGCAGCCGACACCGCTGCCACGGCAACCGAAATGCCGCAAGCCGACGTGCTCATCGAGGAAGTGCCGGCCGCCACCGCAGCCGCACCGCAGCCGCGCAAATCCACAACGCCCAAGGCCAACACGCCCAAAGCCACTGGCAAGGCCGAGACCATCTACGTGGAAACCGAAGGCGCTCAGGGACGCGTCTGGGGCCACGTCACACTCCGCGGCGACCGCGGCACCGGCACCATCCACGACTGGGACGAGAACACCCTCACCGTCTCCGTCACACGCCACGGCAACGAGCTCTTCGCCGTCGACCAGAACTCTCGCCAATACGTCTTCAAACTGAAACAAAATAAAACACAGGAATAACAATGAAAACCACACAAGAACTCCAGCAGATCGCGACCCAGGTGCGCCGCGACATTCTCCGTATGACCACCAACGCCAAGAGCGGCCACCCCGGCGGCTCGCTCGGCACCGCCGACTGGTTCGTCGCCATGAACTTCAACATCATGGACTTCGACCCCAAGAACTTCACCATGAGCGGCGACGGCGAGGACATGCTCTTCGTCAGCCAGGGCCACATCACGCCGGTCATCTACAGCACCATGGCGCGCCGCGGCTACTTCCCGGTCGACGAGCTCAAGACCTTCCGCAAGTTTGGCACCCGCCTTCAGGGCCACCCCAGCACCGAGCACGGCCTGCCGGGCATCCGCATGGCCAGCGGCTCGCTGGGCCAGGGCCTCAGCGTCGGCGTCGGCGCCGCCCTCGGCAAGAAGATGACGGGCGACAAGCACCTCGTCTACACCATGCACGGCGACGGCGAGCTCGAAGAAGGCCAGATCTGGGAGGCCGCCATGTTCGCCGGCGCCAAGCACGTCGACAACCTCATAGCCACCGTCGACTACAACAACCAGCAGATCGACGCCACCGTCGACGAGGTGATGAGCCTCGGCGACTTGAAGGCCAAGTTCGAGGCCTTCATGTGGAAGGTCGTCGTCATCGAGAATGGCAACGACATGCAGCAGGTCCTCGACGGCATGGCCCGCGCCAAGGCCCTGACCGGCCAGGGCAGCCCCGTCTGCGTGCTCCTCAAGACCAAGATGGGCTACGGCGTCGACTTCATGCAGGACACCAACAAGTACCACGGTGCCGTCCTCAGCGCCGACGACCTGCCCAAAGCCCTCGCCCAGCTGCCCGAAACCCTCGGCGACTTCTAATCCTCCTGCTCGCTACGCTCGCGAAATCTATAAATCTTATAGATTATTGCGCTTCGCGGATTGAAACATCCCGCCGTAGGCGAAAAAATTTATAAGATTTATAGATTTCTGCCCGCAGGGCAAGGAGAACAAAGCCTAAAGATATACAGACATCCCGCCGTAGGCGAAAAAATTTATAAGATTTATAGATTTCTGCCCGCAGGGCAAGGAGAACAAAGCCTAAAGATATATTGAAACATCCCGCCGTAGGCGAAAAATTTATAAGATTTATAGATTTCTGCCCGCAGGGCAAGGAGAACAAAGCCTAAAGATATATTGAAACATCCCGCCGTAGGCGAAAAATTTATAAGATTTATAGATTTCTGCCCGCAGGGCAAGGAGAACAAAGCCTAAAGATATACAGAGATATGCGTAGAGTATTATTGGTGGCATTGCTATTGCTTGCAGGCGTCGCCGCACAGGCACAGCAGCCCGACAAGACACGCCTGCTGCTCATCATGGACTGCTCCAACTCCATGTGGGACCACTGGCAGAGCAACGCCAAAATCAAGGTGACGCAGCAGGTGCTGCTGTCGTTCCTCGACTCGGTGTCGCGCCAGCACGACGTCGACGTCGCCCTCCGCGTCTTCGGCCACCTCAACAAGGAGCAGTTCGGCACACGCCTCGAGGTGCCCTTCGGCAGCGACAACATCTACCAGCTGCAGAGCAAGATCAAGACCCTCGTGCCGCAAGGCGGATGCACTGCCGCCGCGGCACTCACCGACGCCCTCTCCGACTTCCCCGCCACAGGCTCCTCCCGCAACCTCATCCTCATCATCACCGACGGCATGGACGACTGCGAAGCCGAAATATGTGATGTCGCGCGTCAGGTACAGCTCTCCGGCGTCGTGGTCCAGACCTTCGTCCTCTGCATCGGCGGCAACCTCTCGGCCCACGCCTCCTGCGCCGGCAGCGTCTTCCCCGTGGCGCATGAGGAGGAGTTCTCTAAGACACTATACGACATATTCCGCCTCAGCGGCCACAAGGCCAAGGTGGTGCTGAACATGGTGGACGCCACCGGCGACCTCTACGAGACCGAGCACCCCGTGGCCTTCTACGACCACCGCACAGGCGTCATCCGCCACAGCACCATCTACAGCGTCGACGGACAACTGCAGCCCGACACGCTCCTCCTCGACCCGCTCGTCACCTACGACATGTCCGTCTTCACCCACCCGCCCCTGCGGCGCGAAGCCATGCAGTTCTCTGTCGACCGTGTCAACACCGTCGACATCACAGTCAGCGAAGGCACCATGAGGGTCTCCTTCTCCGGCCAGCGCCCGCAGTGGCAGCAGTCGGCGGTCGACGTCATCGTGCGCCGCGCCGGCAGCGGCGACCGCGTGGCGGCACAGGAAGTCGGCGAGACCGGCCAGTACCTCGCCGGACGCTACGACGTCGAGGTGCAGACCCTGCCCGTCAGCACACTCCGCGGCGTCGAGGTGCGCGGCGACGCCGCCACCGAACTCTCCATCCCCATGCCCGGCATGCTCATCCTCTCCAAGCCAAAAGGCATCACCACCGGCGCCATCTTCCGCCTCCGCGACGGCCAGGTCGACTTCGCCACCGACCTCAACCCCAGCACCGCCGGCGAACGCTTGTTATTGCAGCCCGGCCAGTACGAGCTCGTCCTCCACCCCCAGAACGCCACCAAGTACGACAAAGTCCAGACCAAACGCTTCGTCATCGAAAGCAGCCAGACCACGAAGATAGTATTAGACAGTAAATAATCCGACCAGTCCGACAGGTCCGACCCGTCCGACCAGTCTGACAAGTCCGACCCGTCCGACAAAAAAGATCCCCCATGGACAACACCAACAACACCCCTCCCGCCCCCTTCCTCAAGCCTCTTGGCGGCTACCGCAAACTGAGGGTATACAAAGTCACCGAAATCATTTGCGACCTGACGTATCACTTTGCACACACCTATCTTGGCAAAGGCGACCGTACCATAGATCAGATGGTACAGGCTGCGCGAAGCGGCAAACAGAATATCGCCGAAGGGAGTGAGGCCGCCACTACATCGCGTGAGACGGAGATAAAGCTGACCAATGTGGCCAAAGCCAGTCTGGAGGAACTGTTGGTGGACTATGAAGACTATCTGCGTCAGCACAATCTTGTCCAATGGAAAAACGATCACCCGCGCTATCAACCCATGCGCGAATATGCCCGCAGTGAAAAGATTGATACGGAATACCGTGACCTGCTTCAAAGGATGAACGACGAAGAACTGGCCAACCTTTGCATCACCCTGATAAACCAAGCCACCTACATGCTCCGCCGACTGATAGATAAGCAGCAACAACAGTTTCTCCAGGAAGGCGGAGTGAGAGAGCAGATGACCCGAGCAAGATTAAACTACCGGAATGGAAAGACAAATTAAACAGACCAGTCCGACTCGTCAGACAAGTCTGACAAGTCAGAAAAGTCAGAAAAGTCAGAAAAGTCAGAAAAGTCAGAAAAGTCGGACAAGTCCGACCTGTCAGAAAAAGCAAGCTGGTAGTGAATTTGATCGACAAGAATAACCAATAAGACATGTGAAAAAACATACCTATTGATCGAACCCTGGAACGTATTTTGATTAAACAAACAATAAAAACAACAAATATTATGACCCACTACGAAAAACAATCAATGAACGTTGCGGAAGACGAGAGCAAAGCGAGCTTGCACGCTTTGCCGAGTCAAAACAACGTCGCCGAAGGCAAAGGACTGCGCGCCGGTATGGGCGACGGACAGGTCGTTCCTGAAGGCATTGTTCAGGGAATTGCTGCGATTGTGGCCGATGCCAGGCAGAAGACGGTGGTGCAGGTGAACGGTACGCTGAATATGATGTACTGGCAGGTGGGCCGATATTTGATTGACGAATTGCATTACGAAACCTACGAACAATATGGCAAAAGCATACTGAAAGGCATCGCCTCGCGGTTGACCGAGATGTTCGGGAGGGGATTCAACTACACGGCACTGACTCGAATGATGAAGGTTGCTATCGTTTATCCTTCGCATCAAATGTTTGCGACACTGTCGCAAACATTGACATGGAGCCACCTGATAGAGCTGGCCACAATTGACAATCAGGCAAAAAGACTGTTCTATCAGAAGATGTGCATCGAGCAACGCTGGAGCACCAGACAGTTGAGCCGTCAGCAGGACGCAATGCTGTACGAGCGCACGCTGATAGCAGCAAAGCCTGAGGATGAACAGCTAAGAGTGATGGATGGTCTTGAGAAAGGTGAGTTGACACCGGAACTGGTGTTGAAGAACTCATACGTGGTCGACTTCCTCGGCCTGCACGGTTACTATTCGGAGAAGAATCTCGAGGACGCAATCCTATCGCAGTTGGAACATTTCATACTTGAACTTGGACAGGGTTTCGCCTTTCTTGAAAGGCAGAAGCGCGTTTCGGTGGATGCGGTGGACTACTACATCGACCTGCTTTTCTACCACCGCGGACTGAACCGTCTGGTTGCCATAGACCTCAAACTTGGCAAGTTCAAGCCCGAATACAAGGGGCAGATGGAACTCTATTTGAAATACCTGCAGCAATACGAGCAGAAACCACACGAAGAAAGCCCGATAGGACTGCTGCTTTGCAGCGAAGGCAACACCGAGCAGGTGGAACTGATGATGCTTGGCGAGGACAACATCAAGGTGGCGCAGTACCTGACAGAGCTACCCGACAAAGAATGGTTCATCGACAAACTGAACCGCTCGATACTGATAGCACAGGAAAATCAAGCAAATAAAACAAAATAAACAATAACAATTATGACCCACTACGAAAAACAATCAATGAAAGAACTGCGCGCCGGTATGGGCGAAGGCCTTGTGGAAGCTGGCAAGCGCAATGAGAATGTCGTGGCGCTGAGCGCCGACGTGAAAGGCAGCGTCAAGATGGACGGCTTCGCCAAGGAGTTCCCCGAGCGCTTCATCCAGTGCGGCATCGCCGAGGCCAATATGGTCGGCATCGCCGCCGGCCTGAGCCTCTGTGGCAAGGTGCCCTTCATCGGGGGCTTCGCCGAGTTCGTCACCGGCCGCGTCTACGACCAGATACGCCAGGTCGTGGCCTACAGCAACAAGAACGTGAAGATCTGCGGCTCGCACGCCGGCATCTCGCTCGGCGAGGACGGCGCCACCCACCAGACGATGGAGGACATCGCCCTGATGAAGGCCCTGCCCAATATGACCGTGCTGGTGCCCGCCGACTTCAACCAGGCCAAGGCCGCCACGCTGGCCGCCGCCGAGCTCGTCGGACCCGTCTACCTGCGCCTCGGCCGCTCGAAGATGCCCTGCTTCCTGCCGGAGGGCGAGAAGTTCGAGATCGGCAAAGCCCAGCTGCTGAGCGAGGGCAAGGACGTGACCCTCTTCGCCTGCGGACACCTGGTGTGGGAAGCCCTGCAGGCCGCCGAAGCCCTGGAGAAGGAAGGCGTCAGCGCCGAAGTCATCAACATCCACACCATCAAGCCGCTCGACGTGGAGGCCATCGTGGCCAGCGCCCGCAAGACCCGCGCCGTCGTCACCTGCGAGGAGCACCTCTTCAACGGCGGCCTGGGCGACAGCGTGGCCCAGACCCTCGCCCTGCGCTGCCCCACGCCGATGGAGTACGTGGCCGTGGACGACCGCTTCGGCGAGAGCGGCACGCCCGACGAGATGCTCACCAACTACCACCTCCGCGCCGCCGACATCGTCGAGAAGGTGCACGCGGTGCTGAAACGTAAATAAATCGCCTAGCCGCTGACGCGGCAGAAATCTATAAATCTTATAAATTATTTCCGCCTGCGGCGGGATGCATAATTCCGCGAAGCGCAATAATCTATAAGATTTATAGATTTCGCGAGCGTAGCGAGCAGGAGAATAAAGAATAAAAAGATTAACAGAAAAAGACAACGATGGAAAATCCCTTCCCTGAAATCCAGCACTTCTGCCAGAGCTGCGGCATGCCGCTGAGCGACGAGGTCGTGAGCGACAATCCCGACTACTGCAAGTACTGCTTCGCCGACGGCCACTTCACGCAGGACTGCACCATGGAGCAGATGATTGACTTCTGCGTGCAGTTCCTCGACGAGTTCAACAAGAACACCGGCCAGCACCTCACCGCCGACGAGTACCGCGAGGGTCTGCGGCAGTACTTCCCCACGCTCAAGCGCTGGCAGAAGAAATAAAAATGATTAATAAACAATAGAAATATGAAACTATTCAAGAAAAAGAACTGGGCATACTACCTGTTTCTGTTTGGCGTATTCACATTGGTTTTTTTCCTTGTGAAAATGCTGTTTTTGCACCACGAACTTCGCCACTCTATCATTAGCGGGGTGGTAAGTGGCGTTGTCTTCACCATCCTGTGGTGGTTTCTCGACCAAGGCCACGTGCAGATAAAGTCCTCTGCCAAGGAAGACGAGGCCGAGCGCAAGCGCAAGGAATAACCCGTGGCGGATGTTGCGGCGCGGCGGCAAGCCGCCGCGCCGCAGAAATCTATAAATCTTATAAATTATTTCCGCCTGCGGCGGGACTCACAATCCGCGACCCCCGAAGGGGTGTTGAGCACCGCTGAAATCAATCAAATTAAGCGAAAAAGCGCAATAATCTATAAGATTTATAGATTTCGCCCGCCGCAGGCGGGCAGGAGTAAAGGAACAGAAAACCGAAGTTCAACCAATAAAACAAAAACATTATGAAGAAAGCATTTTTCACCCTCGCGGTGCTGTGCGCCGTGGCAACGATGGCCGGATGCAAGGGCGGAGACAACACCAGAAATACAGAGGACACCGTATGTACCACTGACACTATCCCTCTTGCGGATACAGCCTTTGCGGAACAGACAGTAGAGGTGACGCAAAACGGTATAGTGTGGGAGGATGTCAGGATAAGCAAGGCCGAATTCGATGCGGCATCACTTGTCAGAGAACAGTACCAGATGATACGCTCCGAACGCACTCCCGAAGGAACAGACTCGATTATTGTCCGGGAATGGGCAAGAAAGACCAATTTCAGTTTTGAAGAATGGATGGAATTCAGCGGCTTCTACAGCTTTGAGGGTTCGGGAGATATAATCGAGCTTGCTATGGGCGACGACTATTGTAAAACACTATTTGTTGGCGATACGACGATTGTTCCCGCTTGCTGGATGTGCTTATCATATGACAATTTTTTTGCAGTCTGTTGGTCGGACGCAATGTACTATGACCACCCATACCAAGAAGGGGCAACCGGAATGGTATATATCTATCCTTTCGATTACGCGTATCGTATATTGGGCAAACCGTACATCTACAAGACGCATCCACGCTGGTATCCCGGTGGTGACCGGTTTTGGGGTGCAGATGGATGGTTATTTATTGAGGGCTGTGACCCAGGTATGAATCCCGAATATCACAAAGTCCGCCCAAAGAAAAAGAAATAGCCAAACGGAACGGGAAATAATTTAAACCATAAGTCTAACCAATAAAACACCTGCATTATGATTCCCCAATCCGCGAAGCGCAATAATTTATAAGATTTATAGATTTCGCCCGCCGCAGGCGGGCAGGAGTAAAGGAACAGAAAACCGTATTTCAACAAATAAAATGTATATGAAGAAAGCATTTTTAGCCCTCGCGGTGCTGTGCGCCGTGGGAAACGACATAAGTATAACCTATAACACCAAAACATTATGGACCTAACGAACCAGATTCCCGACGTCACCGTCGGCCGCGCGGCCTGCTATCGAGCCCGATGAGCGAACGCGCCCCACTACGAATACCTCGCCACCGTGCGCAAGCGCACCGCCGACCTGTGATAGTACCACCACCTCTACCCCTACTCTACCCCCCGCTGGGTATTGGCACCGTCAACGCCCCCCCCAAAAAAACAGCCGGCAGCCCCACACCAACCAATCAGGACACCCCATTCCGCCCCAGCAACCTTGCCTCACCCGCCCACAGTGGCACATTAGTCGCATCAGCCGACAAAATTATTTTTCCATTTCTCTATAATTTAGTATCTTTGCAAATCGTCCCGTCCCCTACGGGAGGCGGTAAGACATTATTGCTGTGAACTATATAATAAAAAGAAACATATAATATATGGATAAAAAATCGATAATCGGTCTGGTATTGATATTCGGCATCTTTGTCGGCTACATGTGGTGGGTGAGCCCCTCGAAGGAGGAGATTGCCGAGCGGCAGCGCGTCTACGACTCCACGATGGCAGCCAATATGGAAGCCCAGCGCGTCGCCGACAGCCTGGCCGCCGCCAAGGCCCAGGCCGACAGTCTGGCCGCCGCGGGCGATAGCACCGCCCTCACCCTCAGCACCGGACGACGCGTCGCCGACATGGGGGCCTTCAACAACGCCGCTCGCGGCGAAGCACGCAGCTTCACCGTCAGCAACCACCTGATGTCTGTGGAATTCAACACCCTCGGCGCACGCGTGGACCGCGTCGTGCTGGCCGACTACCAAACCTACGACAGCAACGAGCTGGTGCTCATCTCACCCTCTCAGGACAACATGAACCTCGTCTTCTCCACCGAGGACAACCGCGTGGTCAACACCAAAGACCTGGTCTTTGTGCCCTACTTCGGCGACTCCGGCAAGCCCGTTTACGAATACCTCCTCGACAACCAGCTGTCCGTTGACCTCGAGGACGTTGCAAGCGTCCGCTTCCGCGCTGAAGTGGCCGACAGCGCCAATCCCGGCTACCTCGAGTTCGTCTACACCATACACGGCGACAGCTACGAAGTGGGCTTCGACATCAACTTCGTCGGCCTCACCTCACTGGTGCGCAACACCCCCTACATGGACTTCCAGTGGCAGAACCGCATGCTCCGCCAGGAGAAAGTCAACAGCGGCAGCCGCGGCAAGAGCAACCGCAACAGCGACCGCGAAAGCTTCTACAGCAGCATCTACTACAAGACCCCGAAAGACAAGAACCCCGACAACCTCGGCCTCGGCAAGAAAGACGTCGACAAGCAGGTCAAGGTGAACCTCGACTGGGTGGCCTTCAAGCAGCAGTACTTCGCCGCCATCATCACCGCCGAAGGCGGCGTGCCCTTCGAAAACGCCGAACTCGAAATCCGCACCGACAAGCGCGACACCGCCAAGAACTACCTCGCCGACATGCGCGCCGTCGTCGGTCTCCAGTACGACCAAGAGCAGCCACAGATGCACCTCGGATTCTACTACGGCCCCACCAAGCTGCGCGACCTCCGCGCCATGGACCGCGGCTACGACCGCATGCTGCCACTCGGCTGGACCATCATCTCCAAGAGCATCAGCCGCTACCTCATCGTCCCGGTGTTCAACTTCCTCGAGCGCTTCAACTGGAACTACGGCATCATCATCATCGTCTTCACACTGCTCATCCGCCTCGTGCTCCTGCCACTGGTCTACAAGAGCTACCAGGGCGGCGCCATCATGCGCGTGTTGAAGCCCGAAATGGACGCCCTGAACAAACGCTTCCCACAGCCCGAACAGGCCATGCAGAAACAGCAGCAGATGATGGCACTCCAAAAGCGCGCCGGCTACAGCCCCATGGCCGGTTGCCTCCCCGTGCTCATCCAGATGCCCTTCCTCACAGCCATGTTCATGTTCTTCCCCATCGCCATCGAACTGCGACAGAAACCCTTCCTCTGGTGCCCCGACCTCTCCAACTACGACTCCATCCTCGACTTCGGATTCAACATACCCCTCTACGGCGACCACATCTCACTCTTCTGCCTACTCATGTTCGGCATGCAGTTCTTCTACACCTGGTACACCATGCGCCAGCAGGCCGGCACTCAGAGCATGCCCGGCATGAAATTCATGATGTACTTCATGCCCTTCATGATGCTCTTCATCTTCAACAGCCAGAGCGCCGGTCTCAACCTCTACTACCTCATCTCCCTCACCTTCACCATGACGGTCATGATGCTCATCCGCCGCTTCACCAGCGAGCGCAAAGTGCGCGCCCGCATGGCCGCCTACGACGCCAAACACGCTAAGGACAACGGCAAAGGCAAGAAAAAGAGCAACTTCCAGCGTCGCCTCGAAGAACTCCAGAAACAAGCCGAGCAGATGCAGAAACAACAGAACAACAGACGATAAACGATACAATACAATAAAATCAAAACTATGGTTGCAACACTTATCACTGTTTTCATTGTCGGGTACGCTTGCATCGCACTCGAACACCCGTTGAAGATCAACAAGACGGCCTCGGCCCTCCTGCTGGGATGCCTCATCTGGGCCATCTTCAACATGTTCAACGTCAACAACCCCGAAGTCCTCGCCGGCTACGGCGGCCTCGAGGGCTACCGCTCCTTCGTGAGCTCCAGCCTCGTGGAGAACCTCGGCGAAACCGCCGAAATCGTCTTCTTCCTCCTCGGCGCCATGACCATCGTCACACTCATCGAGGACTATAAAGGCTTCACGGTCATCACCGACCTCATCAAGACCACCGACAAGAAGAAACTCCTCTGGGTCGTCTCCATCCTCACCTTCTTCCTCTCGGCTCTGCTCGACAACATGACCACCGCCATCGTCATGGTCGCACTCCTCCGAAAACTCATCGCCGACAAGAAGGAACGCTGGCTCTTCGCCGGCATGGTCATCCTCGCCGCCAACGCCGGCGGCGCCTGGAGCCCCATCGGCGACGTCACCACCATCATGCTCTGGATCAAAGGACAGGTGACCACGGTCAACATCATAGTGAAAACCCTCCTGCCCAGCCTCGTCTGCATGGTCGTGCCCGTGCTCCTGCTGGGAAGCACACTCAAGGGCGACATCGTGCGCCCGGAAGTGAAGGACGACGGCATCGACGTCGCTCCCTGGATGCGCCGGCTCGTGCTCATCATGGGCGTCTGCGGCCTCATCTTCGTGCCCGTCTTCAAAACCATCACCCACCTCCCTCCCTACCTCGGCATGCTCATTAGCCTCTCCGTCCTCTGGGTGACCACCGAAATCCTCAGCCGCAAACACTCCAAAGAAGGCCAGAACCTGCCCACCGCCGTAAGCACACTCGAGCACGTCGACGTCCCCACCGTCCTCTTCTTCCTCGGCATCCTCATGGCCGTCAGCTGCCTGAAAGTCTCAGGCATCCTCGGCAGCCTCGCCCAGGGACTCGACTCCATGCGCGGCATCAGCGTCGGCGGCGAGACCGTAGGCTTCTTCCTTATCGACCTCATCATCGGCATCCTCTCCTCCATCGTCGACAACGTACCGCTCGTGGCCGCCGTCCAGGGCATGTACCCCATGTCGCCCGAGGGCTTCATCGCCAACCACCCCTTCTGGGAGTTCCTCGCCTACTGCGCCGGCACCGGCGGCTCACTCCTCATCATCGGCTCCGCGGCCGGTGTCGCCGTCATGGGCATGGAGAAGATAGACTTCATCTGGTACCTCAAGAAAATCTCGTGGCTCGCCCTCGCCGGCTACCTCGCCGGCGCCATCGTCTTCGTCGCCATGAACCTCACCTTCGAACCCTACGACTGGTGGAGCCAGATGGTCTGACAAACACCACCTCAAGACTTGTAGTCTTGCAGACATGTTGACTTATATACCAAGACACCAAGACATACACACGGTGGACACAAACAACACAAAGTCCCGAAGTCTCGAAACCGCGAAGTCTCTCTGGACTGATTTCAAGCAGCGCCCCCTCTGGCGCAAGATATGCGACATCCTGCTGGTGCTCTTCGCACTGGCAGGTGCCGCTATTATAGGGGCCTGGGGCCTCTACCAACTGGGCGTCACCAACAACCGCGGCGCCATCGACAAGAACTACCGCTACATGGTCTCGGCCTCCGAGGTGGCTCAGGGAGCGGTCCGCCAAGACACCGTCGACCTCCACGGCCAGCTCCTGCGCCTCGCGTCCGTCGCCGAACACTATCCCGTCAACGCGCGTCTCATGCTGAATGCCGTCGTCCAGAGCGACGATCCCACCCTGCTCGACCGCATGCTCGCCGCCTTGGAAATCTACACGTCCGACCCGTCCGACAAGTCCGACTGGTCCGACCCGTCCGACAGACACACCACCAACGCCATCCCCTGGATGGCCACCCCAGAATGGGAAGCCCTGAAGGGTGCCATCGTGCGCGACAGCGCTCTCATCCACGAGGCCGGACGCCTCACCGGCGTCGAGCCGCGCCTCATCGTGGGATGCCTCATCGGCGAGCAGATCCGTCTCTTCAACTCCAAGCGCGAAATGTTCAAGCGCTACCTCGGCCCCGTCAAGGTGCTCAGCGTCCAGAGCCAGTTCAGCTACGGCGTCAACGGCATCAAGGACTTCACCGCCGAGGCCGTCGAGCAGCACCTGAAAGACCCAACGTCCGAATACTACATGGGCCCTGCCTACGAACACCTGCTCGACTTCGAGACCGACGACCACGAAACCGAACGCTACAACCGCCTCGTCGACTACCGCAACCACCTCTACAGCTACATCTACACCGGCTGCATCCTCCACCAGACCATGCTCCAGTGGCGCCGCGCCGGCTACGACATCAGCGACCGCCCAGACCTCCTTTTCACTCTCTTCAACGTGGGCTTCTCGCAGTCACACCCCAAGCCCGACCCCATGCCGGGCGGTAGCCACATCACCGTCGCCGACCGCGAATACACCTTCGGCGCCATTGGCTTCGACTTCTACTACAGCGGCGAACTGGCCGACGCATTCCCCTACTCCTCCACCCATTTCGTCGAAAGCACCCACGCCCTCACCCCCGACGAGGTGGAGCGCATCCAGGACAACATGAGCGACTGCGCCCGCCCCGAGAAAGGTCTGGAATACCGCCGCGACAGCTCGGCGGCCTCTGCCCAACGGCCCGCCCGCCAGACCGAGCCCCCAGACCCCTTCGGCATCGACCACTCTAAAGTGAAACCCGTCGAACATACGGCACAATAATATTTCTCCTCCCGCGTTATATCGGAAACATCATAAACCAAAAAAACATTAAAACAATGAAAAAGACAACCGTTTTCATGGCCATCGCCACCGCGCTGATGCTCACCTTCGCCGCTTGCGAGAAGGAAGAGGAAACACCCGCTAACAACAATGGCAGCAACACCGAGACTCCGGACAACCCGACCCCGGCCGACACCACCGGCAATCAGGAGCCCACCGCAGCCTTCCCCCACAACACTTCCTGGGAGAGCACCCTCAACATCGACACCACCGTCAACTACCCCGTCACCGACACCTATACGGCAGAAGTCGGCTTCAATGTCGATTTCACCTTTACCCTCGACTTCCACCCCACCGCCGACAGCGCCATCTTCACCATCGGCCTCAACGCCACAATGACCGGTCTGCCGGTCCCCATGGACCCCATGAGTGAAGAAATTCCCGTGGACGCCACGTTCTTCTTCGACGCCACCACCAACACTGGCACAATCACCATCGCCGACCCCACTGGTGAAGAGCAACCCGCCGTCATGCCCTTCACCTACACTCCCTCGCCCGAGACCATCACCATCACCCTGCCCACCGACTTCTGGAGCGGCATGATGCCTGAGGAAGATGACCCCGAGCTGGAAGGCAACCCCTTCTTCGAGGTCATCAACAACTACAACTTCCCCACCGAATTGGTCTTCACTCTCAAATAGTCCATCCAGACTACCGACAATAAAGAGAGGTCCGCCCCGTCGGGGTGGACCTCTCCTTTTGTTCTCGCTCCTTCACTCCGCCTTCCAGGCTCGGAAGGTGCAGGCGAAGTGCGGGTCGCCGTTGTGCTTGATGCTGAAGGCCAGACCCTCGGCGGAGGCCACCTTGGACATCTCCTCCATGCGGCGAATGCATTTATTGACGCCGCCCAGGCCATGTGTGCACTGCATGTAGCAGCCCTTGTGCCCAGCCTGGTGGTGCAGCTCGAAGCTGCCGAAGCCCAGCTTCTTGGCGCGCTGTTCCAAGCGGTCGAAGGCACGGTCGGCCGAGCAGCCGTGTGAGACGAAGACAGTGTCGATCAGCGTCGTGCTCGCGGCCTGCCGGGCCTCTTCAGCCTCCTCTTGGGCGTCGTCCAGCTCCTCCATGATGTCGTCCCACTCGTCCTCCATGTCGGCCTTGTCGGCGGTCAGCAGCTGCACGAAGACCACGTGCAGCACCAGCTCACGCACCTCGGGCATATCAAGCAGACGGGTGGAGAGCAGCGCCGCGTCGTCGCTAACGAAGGTGCAGTGCGCCATCGGACGGCCCCAGAAGCGCACGTCGAACTCCACGCCGTCGCTGGTCACGCGCGTCCAGCCCAGCCGCACGTTGAGCACCCACTTGGGCACACCCCGCATCTTGATGCACCAGACGCTGTCGTTCATAGCTTCCAAAGTGATGCCATCGTCAGTGAGCGACTGCGTGGAGGCTTGGTCGATGTGGAGCGTGTCGTCGCTGCCATCGTAGACGCGGGTGAAGAAGTGCAGGCTGTCGCGCCAGCCATAGGTGACCAGCTGCCGCTCCTTGGTGGTCGCCATGAGGGCGAAGTCGTAGTTCTCGGCCTCGAGGGTGCTCTCCACCTCGCTGGCCGTTACGCCGCCCGGAAATGCCTCCAGCATCGGCGCCTCACGGTGGCGGCAGCCCGTAGCCATCAGGGCCGCCACCGCCATACTCAGAATAATGTAGCGTTTCATAATTCTCATTTTTTAATTCTCAATTTTCAATTCTTAATTCTTCCACGCTGATGCCCAGCAGTTTCATCTTCTGCCGGATGAGCGGCAGCTCCTCCTCGAGGAACTCGCGCCGCTGGTGGGCGAGGATGCGCTCGCGGGCGTCGGCTCCGACGAAGTAGCCCACGCCGCGGCGCTGATAGATGATCTCTTCCTGCTGCAGGTAGTCGAACGAGCGCACCACCGTGTTGGGGTTGACGCCCATCTGGGTGGCCACGTCGCGCACCGACGGCATACGGTCGTCGGCCACGAGCTGGCCCTGCAGCACCTGCTCCATCAGCCAGTCGGCTATCTGCAGGTATATCGGTTTCTGTTTTCTAAAGTCCATAGTCGTTTCCTCCATATTTCAGTTCGCGGATGCTCAGCTTGACGCCGACACCGTCGGCCTCCACCTTGCAGCGTCCGTCGCCCACAATGGTCTTCTCGCCTTCCTTGCGCGAGGGCAGGTCGCAAGTGAGCCAAGGCTTTATGCCCGACATTTCGATGGTCAGGCCTGCCGTTTCGGGCACCACATGGAGTGCAAGCAGGCACTGTACGCCGTCAATGTCAATCTCGTCAGGCAGGGTGTTGGGGTAGTTGGCATTGACGTTAATCTTCACACCATCCACCGTTAGCTCGCGGCTCAGCACGTTTTCAATTATCACCCCGGACTCGACACCGTCGATGTCGATATCGTCGAGCACTGTGCCGCGCGGCACCTCGACGACAAGGTGCTTGCGAATATTCTTCAAATCACCATAGCGGTACTTGCCATGACCGCAGTATTGTATCTCAAGCTCGCCCTCCTCATCTACATAGTAGCGCATACGCAGCGAGTCGGTCAGCGGGAGGAAGCCCTCCTGAATCTCCTCATGGATGCGTACCGCAGAGTCGTCAGTGTATAGTATTTCCATGTTGCCGAAGAGCCAGTCGACGCTGATGCCGCGAATCGGTTGCTGCAACGTGGCGTCGCCTACGCTGTAGCGCTCGGGGTGGTCGTACTTAATATCGATCTTTGTATTCTCGCCGCAGGCCACCATCAACACCGTGGCCATCAGGGCGAATAATATTCTACGTGTCTTCATAACTCTTAACTTTTAATTCTTAACTCTTAACTTTCAATAGGCCATTCTGTTCAGGCGGCGCCAGCTGAGCCAGCCAAAGAGGGCCGTCAGCAGCACGTTGAAGCCGATGGTTACACCGAAGATCCAGTTGACCATCTGCTCGCCGCTCATGCGGTCGGGCAGCTGCATGAACCAGTCCATGAAGCTGCTGTCGGAGAAGACGGCCACCATCACAGGCACGAGGACGATGCTAATCACGAAGTTGATGACATACAGCCAGAGGATGGTCTGCAGCACCTTGTGCTTCTTGAAGATGGTGCTGGTGAAGACGAACATCAGCACGGTGCTGATATAGCCGACCCAGCAGCACAGCTGATACATCCATCCGAAGTGCAGGAAGGCCTCGGCGCTCTCCTCGGCGGCGGCATACTCGCTCAGACGCGACATGTCGAAGGTGAAGGGGAAGCCCATCTCGCCTTGCCAGATCCACTCCTGCCACGGGCCAAAGGGGACGGCGGTGAGGAACATATCGAGCACCATGCTGCCGAGGTAGACGGCCAGCGGGCACACGATGAGCGAGAAGAGCAGCGCCGAGCAGAACTTCTCCGCCTTCGAGGCGGGGAGCATGGCGTAGTAGATGCCCTCGTTGCGCAGGTTCCACGTGCGGTACATGCGCGAGGGCGCCATGATGGCGGCGATATAGGCCACCGCCTCTATCATGATGAGGCGCAGGTCGGCCGGCATGTGGGCGTCGCCGCCGCCGAAGACATACATCATCAGCCACGCGGCAAACGGCAGGGCAGCCAGGATAATCATTGTGGTGCCGAACATCGGCCACATATTGCGAAAGTCTTTCGCTACGACTTTACAGAAACGGTTCCAATCCATATTGTTTACAGTTTAAGGTTTACAATTTAATAAGTCATACGGTCCATCCGGCGGCGGCTGAGCCAAGCCAGGAAGAGGGTTGCGGCAGCCTCGACGGCTATCACGACCCAGTAGCCTTGCGGCCTATTGTCGAAATAGAGGGGGAAGAACACCAACCCTCCGATCATCAAGAGGAACAGCAGCACCTGCAGGATGCCGCGGAGGGTGTTGTTGGCCACCGTGTTGGCCCATATCATGCCGAACATTGCCACGAGGAAGGTAAACAGGGTGCCCAGCACCGCCGGCAGGTCGAGGAACCTAAGCGTCTCCGACTGCCAGAAGTACTTCGTGTAGCCCGGCAGATGCACCGCCGTCAGCAGCACGTCCTCCGCCAGGCCGATGGCCATCAGCACCACGACGGTCAGCACCATCAGCGTGGCAATCGAGGCGTGCTTCTCGGCCTTGGTGGCGGGCAGCATGGCGAAGTAGATGCCGCGCTTCTTCTTGCCCACGTTGGGGTAGACCTGCGTGGGAATCATCAGCGCCCACCAGGCCACCATGCACACCATCAGTGCCAGGCGATAGAAGGTGCCATGTTGTTCCTGGCCGAGCCACTGCCGGCTCAGCACCATCAGCGGCGCAAAGGCCAGCGCCATCCACAGGCCCGAATAGAGGGTCTCCCTGGGGCAACTGCGCACATCGTGCCGCACCAGCCGCCCGTAACGCTTTATGTCGAATGTCTGGTTCATGCGAACAGCTCTTTAATCTTTTCCTTGTTGCGCAGCACGGCGTTGAAGAGGGCCTCGATGTTGAGCTGGCTCTCCTCGCCGCTCTCGTTGGCCACCACATTCATGTAGCCGCCCGGCAGCAACTCGCTGTAGAGGGCATCCGGACGCTCCGCACCGCCATACTCGAAGAAGAGCTTCTCGGTAATCCTCTGCACCGAAGCATCGAGCAGCACGGCATTGTGGCTCAGTATGACGATGGGGTCGATGAGGTTCTCCACATCCTTCACCTGATGGGTGGAGATGATGATGGTCTTGCCTTCGTCGGCGATCTTGCTCAGGATGGAGCGGAACTGGGCCTTGCTGGGGATGTCGAGGCCGTTGGTGGGCTCGTCAAGCAGCACATAGTCGGTGCCCAGCGAGAGGCTGGCGGCGATGAGGCTCTTCTTCTGCTGGCCGAAGCTCATCTCCTTGAACTTGCGCTCCGGATCCACCTCCAACTCCTGCATCAGGTGCAGGAAGGTACCCTGCGCGAAGGTGGGATAGAAGGGACTGAGCTCGTCGACATACTTCTGCGGCGTGGCGTTGTCGGGCAACGTCACCTCGTCGGGCAGGAAGACGATGCGCTGCAGCATCTCCGGCAGACGGTCGTAGCTGGTGAGGCCGTCTACCGTGCAGCTGCCGCTCACCGGCCGCTGCAGGCCGCAGATAATCTTGAGCAACGTGGTCTTGCCCACGCCGTTCTCGCCCAGCAGGCCATAGATGGCGCCCTGCGGGAAACTCAGGTTGATATTGTTGAAGACCGGAGTCTTCTTGTAGCTGAAGTCAAGGTTCTTAATCTCTATCATATCTTTGATTTTTTTAGGAGTTAAGAAGTTAAGGAGTTATCGCTCGCTGCGCTCGTTAGGAGTTAAAGACAAATGTTCCAGTCTGCAGTATCGGCTTAACTACTTATCTACTTAACTACTGTCTACTTAACTACCTATTTATACTTCACTGCTGTGCCGAACACCAGCACCTCGGCGGCTTGGGCCATGATGCTGTTGGTGGTGTAGCGCACGCCGATGACGGCGTCGGCGCCCATGCGGACGGCCTGGTCCACCATGCGCCGGGTGGCTTTCTCGCGTGCTTTCTCCATCATGTCGGTGTAGCTGTGCAGCTCGCCACCCACGATGCTCTTCAGCCCCTGGCCGAAGTCGGCGAACATGTTCTTGCTCTGTATGGTGCTACCGGTGACCACTCCGAGCTCTTCATAATTGCACCCCTGAAGGGTTTCTACTGTTACAAGTTTCATAATTCTACTATTTTATGTATTTCTGTTTCCTTTGTCGTGTGCACGGACGCTTGCGTCCGTCGTCCAATGTCTACATCTGCGGCATGCCGGCACCAGTGTCGGTGGCGCCCTGGCGCGCCTTGCTCTCCAGCTCCATCTTGCCGATACGCCATGTCAGGCCAAGGCTCACGAACTGCGAATCGAACTGCTGGCTACCAGTGGTCTGGTACTGCGGCGCCGTGGTATTGTTGCCCCACTTGGCCATGCCGAAGATGTCGTTGACGTTGAAGTAGACGCTCAGCTGGCGGTCGAAGAAGTCGCTGCTCAGGCCGAAGTCCACTCCCATATTCTCCACACTCATGCTGTACAGGCCCATATGCGGCGAAGTGTAGTGCGCGTTGGCGAAGACCTCCAGCTTGCTCCACAGCTTGGCCCACACATTCAGGCGGGCGCTCCAGCTCCAGTGGTTATCCATGTTGCCCTGATAGTTGTAGCCGTAGTTGAACACCGAGGCGTTCAGCCGCACGTTGATGAAGCCGCTGGGACGGTAGGTGATATTGGCATCCAGACCCTCGGTATGGCTGCTTCCGATGTTGTCGGGGAAGGTGTAGTTGACCAGCTGGGTGGCGGGGAAGTACGCCGGGGCATAGCCGGCGGCGGCCATGGAGCCTATCTCGTCGGTATTGGCACGGAAGTAGGCGCTGAGGTTCAGCATGCCAAAGCCCATGATGTACTTACTCCAGCCAGCCTCCAGGTTGTGCGTGTAGGTGCGCCGCAGGGCGGGATTGCCGGTCTCGTAGCTGTAGTCGTCGTAAAATACAAAGCGGTTGAGCTTGGTGGAGCCCGGATTGGAGTGGCGAAGGGTGTAGCTGAGGCTGTAGGAGGTGAAGGTCTTGGTCTGGTAGCTCAGGTGCAACGAGGGGACGAGGCCGAAGAACGAAGTGTCCACCGCAGACCTACCCGTGCCGTCGGCATAGCTCCAGGTGCTGCGCGGCCAGGCACTTTCTGCACGCAGACCCAGCTTGGCGGTGAAGCCGCCCCAGCGCTTCTGGGCGGTGGCATAGAGGGCCAGGTCGGTACCGCGCTCCTCCCCCTCATTCGAACGCAGGGTGACGCGCTGATACTGGCCGGCGGCCATGGTGTCCAACGTCTGCCGCTGACTGCCCCCACCGGTGCTGCCAGCCACACCGGCGGCCAACTCCCAGTCGTTCTTCAAGGGGTGGGCATAGTCAAGGTTGAATCCAATGGTAGGGTTGATGTTCTGCGAGTAGTTGCGACGATAGAGGGTGTCGCGCAACGGGTCGCGATAGGCGAACGAGCTGGTGCTGGTGCCTCCGTTGCTGAAGGTGTTGCCGTTGAGCGAGATGGAGAGTTTGCGGCCGGTGCTGTCGAATCGGTGCTCAAGCCAGGCACCCATGTAGCCACCCCAGAAGAAGCCGTCGTCATTGTCGTGCGTGTAGCGATAGCCAAGGTTCTGCGGCGACGGGTACTCGTAGTAGTCGAGGTCGACAGTGCTGTGGCTGCGCCCCCAGTAGGGGTAGATGCCGGCCCAGGTGGAGAGGCGCGTCTTCTCCGTAAGCTTCCAGTTGAGGTTCACCCCGGTGTAGGCGCCTTTGTTGTTGCTGACCGTGGTGTCGTAGTGCGACTGGTAGCGGCTGACGGCGCCCGTGCCGTCCAGCAGGGTCGAGGTGCCGTCGGCATAGCTGTCGTAGCGCGAGATACTGCCGTTGACGTAGATGTTCATGTCGAACTTCTCATTGGCATACACGTAGCTTGCCCACGGCGAGAAGCTCGGCATCGTGTTGGCGCGGAAGCCCACACAGAGCAGCTCGTTGCGCTTCACCGTCTGGTTGGTGACGATGTTGATCACGCCGCCGCTGGTCGAATACCGCGCCGACGGGTTGGTGATGACCTCTATGCGCTCTATCGCGTTGGCCGGCAGGGTCTTGATATACTGCTTCAGGGCCTCCTCGTTCATGTGGCTCGGCTGGTCGTTGATCCATATCTCCACACTGCTCACTCCGCGCAGCGTGATGTTGCCCTCGGCGTCCACCTCCACGCCCGGCGCATTCTGCAGGGCGTCGCTGGCCGTCCCCGTCTGTATGCTCGGGTCCTCCTGCGTGTTGTACATATTCTTCTCGCCGTCCATGACATAGAGCGGCTTCTCGGCCACCACCTCCACCGCCTGCAGCATCGTGCCGCCTTTCAGCGCTATCTGCTTCTCGTCGACGTCGGCGGTCAGGCGTACAGCCTCCTGGTGGGTCTCGTACCCCACAAACGACACCTGCAGCAGATACAGGCCCGTATCGGCATGTATACTGAACCTTCCGTCCATGTCGGTCGTGGCGCCGCGCATAAAGACCGTGTCCACCGGGCGCATAAGACCCACATTCACGAACGGCAGCGCCTCCCCTGTGGCGGCATCCGTCACTCGCCCCTCAACGGTCACATTCTGGGCCCTGACAGCCCCCACAGACACCATTATGGCCACTGCCACAATCGTCTTGATACTCTTTATCAGCTTGTCTTTCATTGCATTGTTGGTTTTCAGTCCTACTGTATTAGTTAACTAAGACACTGCAAAGGTACACCATTATTCCATAGGTGTAAAATAATTAACATTTTTTAACTACACCCAACATACTATCCCCCGAAAAAACCGACCCTCTCTACCCCCTCTCTGGGTCCCATCTACCCCCTCTCTCCCCCCCCCACCACCCAAACACCACCCCCTACCCACCACCCAAACACCACCCCCTACCCCCCACCCTACCCCCTACCCCAACAACAAAAAAAAATAGATTTATAGATCTCCGCCCGTCAGGGCGGGAGAAAACTAGCCCCCAGAATAAAAAGCCAGCAAAAAAATAGATTTACAGATCTCCGCCCACAGGGCGAGAGAAAAACCGCCCCCACCCCAACAACAAAAAAATAGATTTATAGATCTCCGCCCCCAGGGCAGGGAAAAAAACTCTGCCCCCCGGCGCCCCCCACATCCATATATCCGAAATATTTTGTATCTTTGCAAGGCACGCGCAAACATCGTGCACACGTAACAGACAGCTAATCTGCAACTTCGGCGGCCACGCGCCGCCGACAAAAGAAAGAAAGAGATCGTGTACAAGTCGATATACCGGTGGCGCCTGCGCCATATGAACGAGACCACGTTCGTACTGCTGCTCGCTGTGGCTGTGGGGCTTATGAGCGGCCTGGCGGCGGTGGCACTGAAAACGCTCGTCCACCATGCCGGCCGCCTCGTCGGCACTCTGGCCGAAAGCGGCAACTCCTACATCATCTTCTTCTTCCCGCTCGTCGGCATCCTCCTCACCGTCGTCTTCGTCCGCTACGTCGTCCGCGGCGACATCGGCCACGGCCTCCCGGGCGTCCTCTTCGCCATCAGCCGCAACCACTCCGAGCTGCCGCCAAAACACATGTACGCCTCCCTGCTCGCCTCCACCATCACCGTCGCCTTCGGCGGCTCCGTCGGTCTCGAAGCGCCCATCGCCACCACCGGCTCCGCCATCGGTAGCAACATCGGCCGCTGGTGCCGACTCAGCCCCAAAAGCGTACGCCTCCTCCTCGGATGCGGCGCCGCCGGCGCCATCGCCGGCATCTTCAAAGCACCCTTCGCCGGCATCCTCTTCGTCCTCGAAGTCTTCATGTTCGACCTCACCGCCACCACCGCGCTCCCGCTGCTCATCTCCGCCCTCACCGCCGCCTCCGTGGCCTACTTCACCATGGGCACCGGCGTCCAGTTCTCCTTCTCCGTCCAGGCCTCCTTCTCCCTCTCACAGCTCCCCTTCTATGCCGTCCTCGGCATCTTCTGCGCCGCCGTCTCCCTCTACTTCCTCCGCGTCGCCGACGCCGTCGAAGGCTGGTTCGCCCGCCGTCGCAACCCCTGGCTCCGCGCCGTCCTCGGCGGCCTCCTCATGGGCGCCCTCGTCCTACTCTTCCCGCCCCTCTACGGCGAAGGCTACAGCAGCCTCACCGCTCTCCTCCACGGCAACCCCGACGCACTCTTCGCTGGCACCTTCTATCGCCACCTCAGCTCCTCACCCTGGGTCATCCTCGCCGTCCTCTTCGCGCTCATCCTGCTCAAATCCGTCGCCACAGCCACCACCATCGGCAGCGGCGGCGTCGGCGGCACCTTCGGCCCCTCACTCGTCCTCGGCGGCCTCGCCGGCTACTTCGTCGCCATGCTTTCCAACACCATCGGCCTCCCCCTTCAGGACACCTCCAACTTCGCCCTCGTCGGCATGGCCGCCGTCATGACAGGCGTCATGCACGCACCCTTCATGGCCACCTTCCTCATCGCCGACATCACAGGCGGCTACGAACTCCTCGTCCCTCTGCTCGCCACCTCCGCCGTCACCTACCTCTGCATCTCACCCTTCGAACGCCACTCCATCTACGCCCGCAAACTCGCCGCCCACGGCGACCTCCTCACCCACGACAAAGACGCCTCCGCTTGGCACCTCCTCGACATGCAGAGCCTCATCGAAACCAACTTCGTCATCGTCCGCAGCGGAAGCCGTCTCCGCGACCTCGTCGACGTCATCCAGACCTCCCGACGCAACGTCTTCCCTGTCCTCTCCGACGACGACAAATTCCTTGGCGTCATCGTCCTCGACGACGTCCGCAAAATCATCTTCCGTCCCGAACTCTACGACACCGTCATCGTCGACGACCTCATGCACCCCATGAGCGAAGGCGACCTCGTCCGCAACAGCGACTCCCTCTCCGACGTCGTCGAGAAATTCCGCAGCGGCGAACGCTACAACCTCGTCGTCGTCGACGACGACAACAACTACCTCGGCTTCCTCTCCCGCGCCAACACCTTCTCCGCCTACCGCCGCTTCATCTCCGACACCAGCGAGGAATAACCCGTAAGAAACAAAATCCCACCAACCCCGTTAGGGGTTCCATATCAATAGCCCAACCCGATTCTCCCCCCCCACCAAACCCCGTAGGGGTTCCATATCAATAGCACACCCGTTTCTGCCCATTCCCAAACCCCGTAGGGGTTTCATATCAAAACGTGCCGACGGCACGTCCTCCCATTAACCCCACACGAAACGAAGTGCCGTGTGGGGCCATACACCCACCACACCCTCCCCGCGTGTCGTAGACACGCCACAACCCCACATCTCAACAACAACCACCAAACCCCGTAGGGGTTCCATATCAATAGCACACCCGTTTCTGCCCATTCCCAAACCCCGTAGGGGTTTCATATCAAAACGTGCCGACGGCACGTCCTCCCATTAACCCCACACGAAACGAAGTGCCGTGTGGGGCCATACACCCACCACACCCTCCCCGCGTGTCGTAGACACGCCACAACCGCACATTGACCCCATCTGGCCTTATTGTACTTCCACGTCTACCCCTCTTCTATCTATAAGCGAATGTCATACGAGAAGAATCCGCCAAACCACCATACTGTAGACATACCCACGCCAAAACGAAAATCACCATAGCTTGCCCCAACCGTTAATATGGCAGTGTATGGATTAGATGTAATAGTGTAAGACCAATAATCATAATCATAATCATCATAATCATAAGAATATTGATTGAATAAATTCAATCCTAACTTGGCATTAAAAAAAAGGGCCCAGTTGTTATATTTTGAAAAGGGTAAACTAACCTCTATTTCGGAAAAGACACATCCACCAATTTCTCCAACATCATACATGTATGAATCCCCAAAATCATAATAGGTTTCCCCGGGGAAAGCCACTCCTGCCCCAACTCCAAAAGAGAAGTATGGGCTGAATTTATACATGTAGGCGACGGACCCAAGAATTGGGTAGCCTGCCGCAAAACGTAAGTGCGACCCTCTGGAGAATCCGTAATTATCGTTCTGTCGCTCCACTCTCTGACTATTGGTGGAGCCAATCATCTGTGCCTGTGCGCTCACCCCGAGCAGCAACATGGCTGCTATAAGTATGTTCCTTTTCATATATTATTAACTTATAACGGTAGACATTAATCACCAAATCCACGAAATATGGGCTCCAATTCCATAAGCGTCCTGATAATCTATAAGTAATTTGATATTACCAATAAGTAGTCCAACTCCAACTCCAAATAGACATATATTATCTTCGAAGCAGTGATATTGTGGACGCCAGCATGTGATTAATCTTACATTATTCCCAAGACGAAACAGTGAACCTACTTCTGCTGTAAGGCCTAGCTCTAAAAAGGACCAATTGACTCCATACCACATGGATACCTCGCCTCCAACATAAGGCGATATTGGATTGTCAAAGGAGTGTGATATAGATAAAGCTATTCCTGCATCCAGTCCTAAAAAACCATAATCATTATATGGGTAACCATTAAGACCTGTATAAAAAAACACTTTGCCATAATCACGCACGATGGAACTGGATTGACGTGTAGTTCTGACTCGAGGTGCCTTTTGGTTGTTTGTGGCTCCCACAATCTGGGCCTGTGCCGCACAGCCCATAGCCAGCAGCAGCACAACAACAATTGTTCTCTTCATGGCCTTACAGATTGAAGTTCATCTTCCAGATGTTGTACACGCCCTTGTCCGAACCGCGCTGCGAGAGGAAGTAAATACTCTTGCCGTCGGGGGCCCATACCGGCGAGAGGTCGTGTCCCTGGTGGTAGGTGAGCTGCGTCAGCTGGCTACCGTCAGCTCGGATGACGTAGATGTCAATATTCTCCGGCACGTTGGGTTTCTTCTGGGTGTTGGCTGCGAAGAGTATCCAGCGACCGTTGGGCGAGAGCGAGGCGGTGGTGAACGAGCGGTTCTCCATGCTGAGCACTATGCTCTCGGAGCCGGTGACGTAGTTCACTCGCCATATTTCATAGTTGTTCTGCGAATTCTGTCGCGAGCAGAGGAACTCCTTGTCGCCTATCGGGAACGGTGTGATTCCGTAGCAGTAATTGCTAAAGATGCCGGTCTGACGGTTGTAACTCCAAATGCTGTAGTGGTCACCCTCTGCCCGCGAGAAAAAGACGAGTTTCCCATTGGGTGTGAAGGCCGGTGCATAATCGTTCACCGAGCCGGAGGTCACCTGCTGCATGATACTCCCCTGCACAGCGCTGGTGAGGAACAGGTTGCTGTATGGTGTATTGTACTGCGTAAAGCAGATGGTATCTCCTTGGGGTGAAAAACAAAGGTCCTGTGCAAGCCCGTTGAAGGTACGTTGCTGTGCGCCCGTGCGCGAACTGAACGACTTGACGAAGATGTTGCTCCGCTTGTTGTGCGAACCGAGGTAGGCGAACTTGGTACCGTCGCTGCTGACAGCAAAATAAGGATTGGCCCACCACCGTAGCCGCATACCGTCATAGGTGATGTTCGGCACAATGAGCTGGTCGTTCTCCTCATTGGTGATTTTGATGAACGTTGTACCACCCTCTTCCGGCACATTGGTCATCGATGTGTCGATTCTCATTCCTTCGCAGGAGGCCAGCATTAGGATGGCCGCCACTGCAATGCATAGTTGATGTACTTTCATAATGGATAGGTTTATTATTAATAATAAAAAAGAACCGCGGGCTTTTTGTTAGCACTCGAGGTCCTAGACTACCTATCAACCAAACAAAGAAGCTCGCGATTACTCACGAGCGTTCCGCTTCTTTTGGTTGATAGCAAATACGAAAGTGTCTAGGTTCCGAGTGCTATACCATAAGCAAAAACGCTTGCCTTATCTTATTTCTATATAATCTATATCTCTATATATCAGCTATTTTATCAATATTCACCTTTACTTTATCTTCTGCAAATATACGCTTTTTTTGATTATAATCAAATTATTGTTGCAATATCCGCCGCGCCGTGATGTACCGCTGCGCGTAGTAAGGCTCCGTGCTGCGGCTGACGATGACACCCGCCGTGGTCGACGCATGTATAAAGGTGAACACCCCCGTCGCCGCGTCGGCGCTAACCACTATGGCCGTGTGCCCCACCGACTTCTTGTTGTGGCGCCCCCCGAAGAAGGCAAGGTCGCCCGGCCTCAGGTTGCGCGTGTCGCTCACCTCCACGCCGAGCTGCGCCTGCGCCCCGCTCCACCCAGGCAGCTCACGCCCCAGCTTCCGGTAGAGGTACAGCGCAAAGCCGGCACAGTCGAATCCCTTCGGACTCCGGCCTCCATAGCGGTAGGGGGTACCTATGTATTCCTTGGCCATGGCCACAAGCAGCAGCCCCGTGTCGGCCTCGGCCACGATGTGCGGCAGCCGGAAGGGGGTCCGCGCCGCGTCCGACACATGCCCCATGTCGATGTCCCAGCAGTTGTGGCGCACTATGCCCGACAGCTGACTCTGCGCCTTCAGCCCCACAGGCCCCATTAGACCCATAAGACCCACAAGCCCCACAAGCCGCACGAACGCCCCCTTCATCGCACCTCCTTCTTTTCGCCGTAGAGGTCCAGCGCCACCACGGCCGCCGTGAAGGCCCAGAAGGGGACCGACAGCTTGTCCGTGTCGAGGAAGTTGTTGAAGACTCCGTGTATGTAGTATGTCAGCAGCGACAGCGTGAAGGCTATCGCCATGTCTCTCACCTCCTTGTCGCGGGCCGTGCGGTACACGCGCACCCCCGTGGCGAAGGTGGCCAGGAAGAGCGCCGCCACCAGCATCACTCCCGGCAGCCCCTGCTCCGTCATCGGGCCTATATACTCGCTGTGCGCGTTCCCAAGGTCCCCGGCATTGGTGCTTATCGTGCTGAGCTGGTAGCTCTTCTGGTAGCTTCCGTACACGAACTGGTACGTCCCCGGCCCGCAGCCCAGCAGCGGCTCTTCCTGCCAGATGCGCAGGGCCGACGCCCACCGGTTGAGGCGCTCCAGGTTCGACGCGTCAGTCGAGATGTTGGAGATGCTCTTCACCTGGTCCGCCAGCGTGTAGCTGCTGTCCTGGTGGTTCTTGCCGAGACGGTAGAGCACGTCGCTCTGGTAGGCGAAGAACAGTCCCACCCCGAGCCCGAACAGCAGCACCATCCAGCGCACCTTCATCCCCAGACGTATCAGCACATACACCCCAATGGCGCCCATCACGCTCAGCCACGCCGCCCGGCAGTAGCTGAAGAAGAGGCCCACACAGAGCAGCACCAGCAGCGCCACCAGCGCCGGTATCGCGAACGTGCGCATCATGACGCTCCGCCCGCCGCCACTCCGCTCGCCCGCCGCACTCCGCGCCTCGCGCACACCCCTCACTCCCGACACCACAAAGTACACCGCCGCCGGCAGCATCAGCGCTATGGCACAGCCGTAGGCCGTGTGGTCGTTATAGAAGGGCTTCATGACGCGGTGCAGGGTCTGCAGGTCGCTGAAGTTGCCCAAGGTCTTGCTCGTGGCTATTATGATCACCGTGCCCAGCCCTATGGCGTAGGCCCAGAAGAACTGCTTGATGCGCACGCGGTTGGCGAACACCATCGTGGCGGCATAGAAGAACGGCACCACGAACCACAACCGCGCTATCAGGTACTTGAACGACACCCACGGCATCCTCGACGTCACACTCGTGAACGCCATCCACAGCAGCGACGCCGTCAGCAGCAGCGTCACCGGGTGTCGCCAGTACGAGCGCCGCACGCCCCCCTCACCGGCCTCCGTCGCCACGCCCCGGCGGCGCGACGCCAGCACACGGAACAGGAACATCAGCGTGAAAACAATCATCAGAGGCTCCACGGGCATGGAGAGCTCCATGCCGGGCGCCAATGCCATATTGACAGCAAACGGCGTGAGCAGCGCCATCAGCAGCAGCCCCGCCTCCAGCCGCACCACGAAGAGCCACACCGCCAGCATCGCCACCGGCACGAAGGCCACCGTGTAGCCCCCCTTCCAGTAGAACACCGCCCCCTCCGCGGCCACGAAGGCCAGCGTCAGGGCCAGCGCTGCCAGCAGCCCCTTGTTCTTTGACAGCCACTGCTTCATGTTGCGTGCGCTTATCGGTTCTTGGCGTTTGCTCGTCGCCACCTCTCAGGCCTTCTCCTCTTCCTTCCTCACCGGGCAGAAGACAAGCAGCCCGAAGATACACACCACCACGGCTCCCAGCGAGCCCGCCAGCACTATGAGCATCCGCTTCGGATACGCCTTCTTGTCGCTCGCCACAGCCTCGTCCACCGAGTACTTGTAGCTCACCTCCAGGTCGCGGTCCACGTTCACCTGCGTGCAGCGCGTCTGCAGGTCGGCCAGCTGCTCGCACTTGTCGCTCACCAGCTTCGTCCGCCACGGCGTCGGCGCAAGGGCCGAGATGGAGTCTATCTGGCGCTCCAGCTCGCCGCACACACTGTTCATGGCCTCCGCCGCTCCCACAGCGCGGTCGTGATGTATCTCGTGGCAGAGGGTGTCATACATCGCGGCCATATAGTTGGCTATCTCCGCGGCCCACTCCGGGTCCTGGTCCAGCACACCGATCTCCACACCAAGGAAGTCGGTCCGCTTCACCGAGATATTACTCTTGTACTGCTTCTCCAGGCGGAACTGCTGGTGCGCTCCGGGCTTGATGGCGTAGTGCTCCATCAGGTTGAACCTCTCGCACACAGCCTGCTGCATCCGCTTCGACGAAATAATCTGTATCGCGTACTCGCAGTCGCGCTCTATACCGTAGTCCATGAAGTCCAGACTGTAGTGGTAGTCCATGATGGCCTTCGATATCCGGTTCGAACTGGTCGGGAAGATGACGGCCGACGACTTGTAGAGAGGCTTGATAAGCATAGCCACCACCAGCGACACCACGGCCGCCACGACGAATACCACCGCCAACACCTTCCACCACCGGCGGAAGAACGCCACCGTTTGGCCATGGTCGTAGTTGTTCCCAAAAGTGTTTTCCATTGTCTTCTTATTAATGTTATAGCCCTTGAAACGCCCCTCCCCCCCCTTTTATTGTGCCCACCCCCAGAAAAATATCCCCCGTAGACTCAACTACCAAGTGCAACACCGTTGTGCAAAGATAGGAAGAATTTTTGTTTTGGGGAAGAAAAGTTCAAAAGTTTTCTCGGGCGTAGATTCAATTCAGTTTGCACATAGAGGA
>Ga0310697_10001240_pt1 | contig 30836 bp, 25 predicted proteins | sample 172DNAGHGlowgp2_FD_203883 | JGI IMG/M metagenome (GOLD analysis project Ga0310697, IMG submission 203883) | Sheep rumen microbial communities from Palmerston North, Manawatu-Wanganui, New Zealand - 1728 DNA GHGlow gp2 (v2) (version 2) | ecosystem: Host-associated > Mammals > Digestive system >... | reverse complement strand
GGATGAGGCCGATATTCGCCCGACCCCAAAGAATAATGGCGGTCTAGCAGGAAATGGCCGGAATCCGGCTTGACGCTACCTGATGTTCGACTTGACGCTACCTGACTATCGGCTTGGATAAGGGTCTTAATCTACCCGAACCCCCTCCGGCAGGTACCCTCCTACAATCTCTCTGCCCCCGAACTCAGCACGCGGAATCGTTGTTGCACCGTGCATAACGTCCCGATCCTCCGGACGTTATGCACGTTTTTGGCCGTTTTCGTTCATAACGTCCCGGTTTTACGGACGTTGTGCACGCTCTGCAGTCCCTTCGGCTTTTGTTTCGGTCCTCGGTACCTTTAGTAATTGGAGGCCAGCTACCGGGGGCGGAGACGTGCCCCAGCGCCCTCGGCGGCCAGAAATAATGGTTACCAGGGGCATAGAGGGGCCATAACGCCCCTAGTGGCAAGAAAAAGCAGTTGCCAGGGGCAGAGAAGGGGCATAGCGCCCCTGACAGGAAGAAAAACCAGTTACCGGGTGCGGAGAGGATATTCAGTGCCCTTAGTGGCAAAGAAATCTGTTTGCTAGGGGCAGAGAGGGGGCATAGCGCCCTTGGTGGCAAGAAATTACTGTTGCCAGGGGCGGAGAGGGGGCTCAGCGCCCTTGGTGGCAAGAAAAAACTGTTGCTAGGGGCAGAGAGGGGGCATAGCGCCCTTGGTGGCAAGAAATAACTGTTGCCAGGGGCGGAGAAGAAGCTCTGCGCCCCTGGCAGGAAGAAAACCCTGTTGCCAGGGGCGGAGAAGGGCCTCAGCGCCCCGGGTGGGAGGAAAAACCTGTTGCCGGGGGCGGAGAAGGGCTCTGGTGCCCCGGGCGGAAAGGAAAAGCGGCTATCGGGGGCGGAGAGGGGGCGTGGTGCCCCTGGTGGATGGGAAAAGTTGTTGTCAGGGGCGGAGAAAGACCGCGGTGTCCCGGGCGGGAGATAATGTGATTGCCTTCTTTGTCAGGTGGACGAGGTCGGATTTCAGGGGGTGTACCAGGTACACCCAGTGTGGGGCTGAAGGGGTTCTGAGGCGGGGTCGGTGGACCTGGTACAGGCCTTCAAAGTGGACCTGGTCCACCGCGGTGCCTAAAGCGGGAGGGAGCCGCTGTGTCTGCCAAGATAGGGGGATTATTCTTCCCGGAGATGATGGATTATTGCGTGGCTCTGGCGGGTGGCAGTGGGTTTTATGGTTTTCGTTGTGGGGGTTTGGTGCGGAAATTGGTTTGAAATCGTAAGATAATAAGGGTATAATTCTGATAATTGATAATTAAAATGATGGAATAACGTCTCTGAGGTATAATTTTACTGCTGAGAATCAAGAAGTTTCGAAAAAATGTTTTGTTAATCAAAAATTTCACTATCTTTGTAACCGGACATGCTCCCGGTCCGCAGGGCAGATGACGGGAGAATGACATTCCAGTTAGTTAGTAGTGTTATAGGTTAGTAGAACGTTATGTTCGATGCAGAAACCGTAAAAGCCTTTTACGGCGAGTATGGCAGACGGGTCGCAGCCGCCCGGCGTGCGCTGGGGCGGCCGCTGACCCTCTCGGAGAAGATCCTGTATTCCCACCTCTACGATCCGGAAGCGATCCGGCCGCTGAAGCGGCTGGAGGATTTCGGTGAGTTCCGCCCTGACCGCGTGGCGATGCAGGATGCGACGGCCCAGATGGCCCTGCTCCAGTTCATGAGCACGGGTCGCGAGGCCGTCAGCGTGCCCACGACGGTGCACTGCGACCATCTCATCTGCGCGCGCAAGGGCGCGGAGCAGGACCTCGCGGAAGCGCTCCGCACCAACGCCGAGGTCTACGATTTCCTCTCTTCCGCCGCGGCGCGCTACGGGATCGGTTTCTGGAAGCCGGGCGCCGGCATCATCCACCAGATCGTGTTGGAGAATTACGCTTTCCCCGGCGGGATGATGGTCGGTACGGACTCCCACACGCCCAATGCCGGCGGTATGGGCATGCTCGCGATCGGCGTGGGCGGCGCGGACGCCGTGGACGTGATGACCGGGATGCCCTGGGAGCTGCGGATGCCGCGCGTAATCGGCGTGCGCCTGACCGGCTCGCTCAAGAGCTGGGCTTCCCCCAAGGACGTGATCCTCAAGCTGGCGGGCATGCTGACCGTCAAGGGCGGCACCAATGCCGTCATCGAATATTTCGGCCCCGGTACGGAGAATCTTTCCTGCACCGGCAAGGCCACCATCTGCAACATGGGCGCCGAGGTGGGCGCCACGAGTTCCGTCTTCCCCTTCGGGGTGCATATCGCCGAGTACCTGATGGCGACGGGCCGTACCGAAGTGGCGGCGCTGGCGTCCGGCGTCAGCGCGGAGCTCCGCGCCGACGACGCCGTCCAGGCGCACCCCGAGCAATTCTACGACGAAGTCTATCATATCGACCTGTCCAAGCTCGAACCGTATATCAACGGCCCTTTCACGCCCGATGCGGCCTGTCCGCTGGGCGGGATGAAGGACCGCCAGGCCCAGGAGCACTTCCCGCACCGCGTGGAGGTGAGTTTGATCGGCTCCTGCACCAATTCGTCCTACCAGGACCTGGCGCAGGCCGCCTCCGTGGCGCGCGGTGCGCTGGAGGCCGGCCTGAAGCCGAAGGCCCGGCTGGTCGTGATCCCGGGCAGCGCGCAGGTGCGCGCGACGGCCGAGCGGGACGGCCTGCTGGACACCCTCCGGGAGGCCGGCGCCACCGTGATGGCCAACGCCTGCGGCCCCTGCATCGGGCAGTGGGACCGGCAGGCTGACGATCCGACGCGCCGCAATACGATCGTGACCAGCTTCAACCGCAATTTCGCGAAGCGGGCGGACGGCAATCCCAATACGCACGCGTTCATCTCCTCGCCGGTCCTGGCAGTGGCGCTCGCCTTTGCGGGCGAGCTGGACTTCGACCCGCGCTCCGACACCGTGGACGGTGTCTGGCTGCGCGCCCCGCGGGGCAGCGAACTGCCCCCGAGGGGCTTTGTGTCGGACGTGTCCGGCTACGTCGCCCCGCAGGCCGGCAGCCCCGATCCGGTGATCCGGCACGGCAGCAAGCGCCTGCAGCGCCTGCAGCCCTTCGCGCCGTGGGACGGCCGGGATTTCGAGGCGCTCCCCCTGCTGATCAAGGTCAAGGGCAAGTGCACCACGGACCACATCTCGATGGCCGGCCCGTGGCTGAAATACCGCGGCCACCTGGAGAACATCTCCGACAACCTCCTGCTGGGCGCCATCGATGCCTTCACCGGCCGCAGCGGCCCCGTCGCTCCGCGCGCCAAGGCGCTGCGCGACGCCGGCCCCGGCAGCATCATCGTGGCCGAGGACAACTACGGCGAGGGCTCCAGCCGCGAGCATGCGGCGATGGAGCCGCGCTTCCTGGGCGTGCGCGCCGTGCTCGCCAAGAGCTTCGCGCGCATCCACGAGACCAACCTCAAGAAGCAGGGCGTGCTGGCCCTGACCTTCGCCCGCCCGTCGGACTACGCCAAGGTGCGTGCCGGCGACACGCTGGACGTCCGCTGCGCCGGCATCGAGCCCGGCCAGCCGGTCGGGGTGGTCCTGCACCACGCCGACGGCACGCAGGATGCGATCCAGGCGCGCCACAGTTACACCGCGCAGCAGATCGCCTGGTTCCGGGCGGGCTCCGCGCTCAACACCCTCTCGAAATGATCAGCCAGACCATCCCTTATATTCCCGGCGACGGCGTGGGACCCGAAGTCACCACGGCGATGCGCCGCATCCTCGACGCCGCCGTCGCGAAAGCCTACGGCGGGGAGCGCCGCCTGGAGTGGCTGGAGCTCGCCGCCGGCCAGAAGGCCTTCGACTGCCTGGGCACCTATCTACCCGACGAGACGGTGGAAGCTTTCCGCCGCCACAAGATCGGCATCAAGGGCCCCCTCACGACCCCGGTCGGCGGGGGCATCCGCTCGCTCAACGTCGCCCTGCGCCAGGGCCTCGACCTGTTCGTGTGCCTGCGTCCCGTGCGCTGGTTCCGCGGCGTGGAGTCGCCCGTGAAGCACCCCGAGCGCGTGGACATGGTCATCTTCCGCGAGAACACCGAGGACATCTACGCCGGCATCGAGTGGGAGGCCGGCACGCCGGAGGCGGAGAGATTCGGCCGCTTCCTGCGCGAGGAGATGGGCGTGACCAAGGTCCGCTTCCCGGAGAGCTCCTCCTACGGCGTCAAGCCGGTCTCGCGCGAAGGCACGCGGCGGCTCGTGCGCGCCGCCTGCCGCTACGCGCTCGACCACGGCCGCCCCTCCGTCACCCTCGTGCACAAGGGCAACATCATGAAATACACCGAAGGCGGCTTCAAGCGCTGGGGCTATGAGCTCGCGCAGGAAGAGTTCGGGGCGGAGATCGCCTCCGGCCGCCTCGTGATCAAGGACTGCATCGCGGATGCGTTCCTGCAGAACGCGCTGCTGCGGCCGGAAGATTATTCCGTGATCGCCACGCTCAACCTCAACGGTGACTACATCTCCGACATGCTGGCCGCCCAGGTGGGCGGCATCGGCATCGCCCCGGGCGCCAACATCAACTACGACACTGGCGCCGCGCTGTTCGAGGCCACGCACGGCACGGCCCCCGACATCGCGGGCCGCGACCTCGCCAATCCCTGCTCCAACCTGCTCTCCGGCGTGATGATGCTGGAGCACCTGGGCTGGGACGAGGCCGGTGCGCTCGTGACCGCCGCGCTGGAGCGCTCCTTCTCGGAGGGCTTCGCCACGGCCGACCTCGCGCGGCTGATGCCCGGCGGCAAGCCGCTCGGCACCCGCGCCTTCACCGACCATATCCTCTCGCTGCTATGACCACGAAGACCAAGAAGGAATACCTGATCTACAAGCTCTCCGACGAGATGAAGGGCAGCACCCGCATGGACGCCGCCCTCTTCAAGAAGCTGGACGTCAAGCGCGGGCTGCGCAACGAGGACGGCACCGGCGTGCTCGTGGGACTGACCAACATCGGCAACGTCGTGGGCTACGACCGCAAGCCGGACGGGAGCATCGAGCCCATCGAGGGCCGGCTCTATTTCCGGGGCTACGAAGTCCGGGACCTGGTGCACGCGATCATGGCCGAGAAGCGTTTCGGCTACGAGGAGATCTGCTTCCTGCTGCTCTCCGGGCGCCTGCCGGATGCCGAGGAGCTCCAGTCCTTCAAGGACCTGGTCTACGAGAACATGCCCCTGGAGCAGAAGACCATCCTGCACATCATCGAGCTGGAGGGCGACGACATCATGAACATCCTGGCGCGCAGCGTGCTGGAGTTCTACACCTTCGACGAGAACCCGGACGACGTGTCGCGCGACAACCTGATGCGCCAGAGCATCGAGCTGATCTCGAAGTTCCCGGCCACGATCGCCTACGCCTACAACATGTACCGGCACCACCACCACGGCCGCTCGCTGCACATCCGCGACGCGCAGCCGGGGCTGTCGCTGGCGGAGAATTTCCTCTACATGCTCAAGGGCGCCGACTACACGCCGCTGGACGCCCGCACGCTGGACCTGCTGCTGATCCTGCATTCCGAGCACGGCGGCGGCAACAACTCGACGTTCACCGTGCGCGTGACTTCGTCCACGGGCACGGACACGTTCTCGTCCATCGCCGCCGGCATCGGCTCGCTCAAGGGCCCCAAGCACGGCGGTGCGAACCTCAAGGTCTGCGACATGATCGCCTTCATGAAGCAGGAGATCGGTGACTGGAACGACGAGGCCGAGATCGCCGCTTGCGTGCGCAAGCTGCTCGCCGGCGAGGTCTTCGACCGCTCCGGACTCGTGTACGGCATCGGACACGCCGTCTACACCAAGTCCGACCCGCGTGCCGTCCTGCTCAAGGAGATGGCCCGCGAGCTCGCCATCGAGAAGGGCCGCCTGTCGGAATTCGAGTTCATGGAACTCATCGAGAAGGTCGCCATCGAGACGATCTACGCCGTCAAGGGCAAAGGCAAGACCCTCTGCGCCAACGTCGATTTCTACTCGGGCTTCGTCTACGACCTGATCGGCATCCCGCGCGAGATCTACACCCCGCTCTTCGCCATGGCGCGAATCGTGGGCTGGTGCGCCCACCGCAACGAGGAGCTCAACTTCGAAGGCCGCCGCATCATCCGCCCCGCCTACCGCTGCGTCACCGACGAGAAGGAATACGTCGCAATGGCCGCCCGCTAAAAAAATCGTGAAAAACCCCTGAGGTTAACTTCGCATCAGAATAATATCCGATGCGATGAAAACCAAGGTTTTATTTTCTATTCTGTTTGTGACCATGCTGCTGGCAGCCGCGATCGTGGTTGCCGGCAGCTATGGTCATGTGCGTTCGCTCCGCCAAACCCTGGAGACCATTCCGCTCCGGGATGATTGCCGGAAGCAGATCATCCTGCAAACCGACGTGCCTGTCAATGGGCTTAAGTTCTTGGATGACAGTACGTTGGTCTGGTACAGTGAGTCCAACCTGCATGTGCTGGACATCAAAGGGCACAGGCCGGAAAAGATACTTTCCGGCCATTCGGACGTTATCCAGGACTTCGAGATCAGTCCGGACCGCAGACAGCTTGTGTCCTCTTCGCAGGATGGCACGCTCCGGCTCTGGGATATCCGTTCCGGGGAGTGTCTTGCCGTCTCCGAAGCCCTGAATACGAACGACCAGCCCGGGTGGACGATGCTGCATGACCTGGTCTATCTCCGCGGCGGCAGGACAATCCTGACGGCGGATATGGACGGGATCAAAACCTGGCGTGCCCGCGACCTGAAACTTCTGGAGGCGGACACGACGGACCTCTTCTACCTGCGCAACGGGTTCCTTTCTCCTGACCGGAAGACGGTCTGTGTCCGCGAGATCCAAGGCGGCTTCAGCGTGGTCAGACGCAAGGGCGAATTCCTTCAGCTCCAGGTGAAGCGTGACTACGACCCTGTCAGCTACAGCGCTGATGGGAAACGGCTGCTGGCCGCGGACTGGGATGAGGGCAAGGCGTCCATCTGGTGTGTGGAATGGCGGCTGGCCCGCAAGGGACAGATAGCCGTACTGCCGCTGTTGCTCCCGGACGCGGCCCTGAATGCGATCACGCTGGATCCGGACGGCAACCAGGTCGCTACCGCCCATGCCGACGGGACCGTGCGGATCCGGAACGCACATACGGGTTCCGAACGCGAGATCCTTCACTGGGAAGGCCGTACGGTCGACGGCCTCTGTTTCAGCCCGCACGGCGCCATGGTGGCTGCATACAGCAACGCTACGGGCGAGATCTCATACTGGGGACCTTTCCAATGGATGATTTAAGTGTAACCTTTAAAATATTGAGCCTTATGTTATTCTTTTTCAACCTTGATGATTTTGCAGCCGAGCTCCGTGCGAGCGAGAATCCAGACAAAAGGGACGAGATCAACCGTTACGAGGAGCTCTTCGGCGAACTCCGTGGAGATATCCGTGAGACTTACTTCTTCAAAAAGCACCTGGCTGGGTTCAATACCGAAAACCTTCGCGAAATCGGTGGCGATGTCCTGCCGCCTGAGTGCCTGGAGGGAGACGAGGAGGGGTTGAATACGCTTTTTGCCTTGACGGTAGGTTCTTTGTCGTCGGATTATGAGTTTGTCAAAGCCGGCTCTGACGTCCAGCTTCTGATCCATGTGAAGGCGAGGGACAAGGATGGTAAGGAGAAGAAGATTTCCAAGTCGCTTGACGAACTGTATATGTTCCAGGTCCATCGTCTGTTCGAGATCTATATCGAAGAGCAGATATCCTTGTCCTGCCTGGAGAAGGATGAGGATGAAGAAGAGGCCCTCACCGAGGAGTTCGCGAAGTGTGAAAAAGAGTTCCAGAAACAGCTTCACAAACTGGAGAAAGCCTTTGTCCAGGAAAAGAAGGAGCTGGATGATGAGGAGCGCGAGGAGAACGACATGTATGCCACGATGCTCCCTTTCCTCCCCAAGAAACTCCGCATCTGGCTGCTGGTCAATATTTTCATTCCTTTCGAAGTCTTGAAGGAAAAGATCATGGATGCCTACTTGAAATCCGAGGACGACAGCTATCTGGCCAAGATGACGGACCAGCTGATTCTCGAGGCCCAGAACGCGAAGGAGGAGCATAAGGGTGATGACAAGGAGGATATCCGCATGGCACTGCTGCGCCGGACCCGCGAATGGGCGGATACCTGCGGCCCCTTGACTTTTGACGAAGCAGACACCCTGGCCCGCTGCTGGGATGTGCCGTTCGCGTACATCCAGAGCCAGGAAGCGACCGTGAATGTGACCCCGGAAGACATGATGCGGGTCGTCGACGAAGAACTGCTCACCGAGTCAGAGATCATCAAACGTCTGTTCGCTTATGTCTTCTACATGCATCTGCTGAAGATCCAGCCGGCCCCGGCTCCGAAACTGAAACCTGTCGCCAGGTCCGGTCGGAAGCGCCTGCTGAAGAACCAGCCTGAGCCGACGGAGGTGCTTGTCAGCCCGGGTAAGCGGATTTACTCCAACAACATGCTGATCCAGGGCGGCTCCGGGAGCGGGAAGACGTACAGTGTCAAGAAACTGTGTCGCCGACTGGGACTCATGTGCGTGCATGTCCACAACAACAGCCTCGTCCAGGAGGGAATCGTCGGTCCGAGCCACGAAAGCTTCTTCCGTGAGAAATATGTGCATGGCGACAAGGACCTTCTCCCGACCGCCGTCGTCATCGAGGATGAAATCGACAAAGTGTGTGGAAACTATTACGGCGAAGCGATTCTCAACGAGAAACTCAGTGTCCTGGACCGTGACGGAGAAATCCGTTTCAATACGGAAACGAAAGGTGCCGGGAAGGAGATTGCCATGCCCACATCGCGGATGACCTTCATTTTCACGGGAGTATTTGAAGGCGTGAAGCACAACCGCCCGGTTGGCTTCGCCGCCCAATCGGACCAGGAGCCGGGCAACTGCACCAAGGAGGACTACGAAAAGATCGGATTCCCGGCAGAACTGCTCGGCAGGATCGGATGCCTCGTGACTTTCCCCAAGCCGACCACCGGATCCGTGCTGAAATATCTTTCCGGAAATGATTCTCCCGTAAGGCGCTACACGGAAATGGCAGAACGCCTGGGCGGGAAACTGGTCCTGACCGAAGACGGCAAGGCCGCCCTGGCCGAGAAAGTCGTGAAAGGCAACACTGGCTACCGCATGGCCGACTCCCTCCTCGACGAACTGTTCCAGCGTTACCTTTTCGGCATGAACTTCGGTTCAGGGGCCACCCTCACCATTGACGCGGCCCAGGTCGCGACGATATAATCATCCTGTTTAACCCTCAAATACAATCTGTGCTATGTGTTTTGGTGACAAGAACCCGGAGCTGCCGGCAACGAGTGCAGCCGATTCTACCTCCCTCGCAACACCCGAGATGATCCGGGGTTTCCGTTATGTCGACGACAACACCCGCGCCATGCTCGTGAAACGCCCTTCCCTGATTGCCCGGATCTTCCCTTCGGCCAAACAGCGCATGATCAACGACATCCAGAATGCTGTCCTGTCCCTGAGCGGCGAAGAATACCTGGCGAATGTCCGGATCCTCTTTCAGTTCCAGCGCCAGGCGCTGCAGGAAGACCTCAATGACCGCCTGATGCGCGGCGCCGCCGCCCTCCGGACAGAGACGATCAAGATGGCCCAGACCAAACTGGTGGAAGTCTCCGCAGAGCTTTCGAAGAACCAGAAGATCCTGATCCACCAGCTCGAGGACGACCTCGAATTCTGCAAGACCATCAAGAGCGGTTTCCTCCGTTCGAAATATGAAGAAGCAATCGCCAGGCACGTCGAGGAGGTCTTCGACACCTTCGAACGCCTCTCCAAGCACTTCAAGGACTTCCTGGATCTCAGGATCGGGTCCGCACAACCGCTTGTAACCGCCTAAGACAAGGTACTGCCATGAAAAGGATTATCCTGTCCCTCCAGCTCCTCTTCCTTGCCGTCCTGGTTGTCGCCTGCAGCGGCGGGACCCATCCGGCCAGCCCGGTCAAGGGCCTGGCTATTACTCCGGTTGCCGAGATTGTCGACAACCCCCAGATGTTCGCTGACGGAGTCGTGACAGTGCGGGGCGAAGTCTCCAATTCGATGGGGGTCTTCTCCACGTCCACCTTTACGCTGACGGACCGGACCGGGTCCATCCAGGTGTATTGCCCTTCGTCCATGGCTCCGAACGAAGGGGAGACCGTGCGGGTCAAAGGCCAGGTGCGCATGGTCTTCCGCTTCCGCGGAAACTCCTTCTGTTACATCAAACAACTTAAAAACAACAAGTAAGACAGTATGGGACCCTTTATGAAACTGACCCACGCAGCCGCCGGGGTTGATCCGGCTACCATCGCGCAGTGCTCATCTGCGGAACAGACCAAATATGGGATCCTCGGAACGCTTGTCTACATCCCTCTGGTGACCGGAGCCGTGGCGATGGCTTTCGCCTGCTCTTATTTCACGGACAGCGTGTTGCTGACCGCTGTCATCTGCGCGGTCTGGGCCTGTCTCGTATTCGTGATCGAGCGCGCCCTGATCGCCGGCCTGCGTCCCGGGACGTGGTCCTGGGCCATTCCCGCCCGTGTGCTCATGGCGGTGGCGATGTCCTGTATCATCACCGAGCTGCTGCTGATCTTCTTCTTCCAGACGGACATCAACCGGCGGATCGTGGAGAAGAACGCCTTCCAGACTGAGCAGCTGTATCTGTCCGGCAACTCGCAGATTGAGGGGCTGAAGGCTGACCTGGCCCGGCGCAAGCAGCTGCTGGACGAGAAGGAAAAAGCCTATCTGGACGAGATCGATGGACGGAACGGGACCGGAATCCACGGCTACGGCCCTTCTGCCAAGGCGAAGGAGCTGGCGCTCGTCCAGGAACGGGCCGACTATGAAGCGGCCAAAACCCGGCTCCAGAAGGAGATCGATGCCGCATCGACCCGGCGGGACGAGAGCGTGTCCGACCTGAAGGATGGTCAGAAGCCGGGCCTGCTGCAATGCATCGTCGCGCTGTATGAACTGTCCGAGACGGAGCGGAACGTAAAGCTCTCCCTTTGGATCTTCCATCTCTTCTTCCTGTGCGTGGAACTGATGCCGCTCTTCATCAAGCTTAGCAACAACGGTACCCAGTACTATGACATCCTCGACCTGACGGACGAGCAGAAACTGGAAGCCTTGAAGCAGACGATGGACGAGACGCGGGAGATGATGACGCTGGCGAGCCAGTGTGAGATTGCTCGCCAGGAGATCGCCATCGAGGATGAGATGACCCGGCGCCTGTACCGGCAGGCTGCGGACCGAGCCTTGATGGAGGCGGAAGCCATCTCGGAGACAGCCCGCAGGCTCGATGAACTGGAGGCACGGAACCGGAATTGCATCTCCGATCCCCGCGTCGCCATGCTCAAGAAAGAGCTGGAGGAGATTTTCGAGCGGTATCTCCGCAACCGGATCGCCGAACCGGCGGCCACCTAACCCTTTGTTCACAACCCTATCATAACTCCTTGTTCAACCATTTTAACACAAAAAAGCTATGGCAAATTACATTTTGAAGAAAGCGCTTGACGCTTCCTGCACCGACATCAACGATCTTGATCCCAAGACCGTTACCCCCAGTCAGATCATCGCCGCCGCCATTGAGAACGGCATCCTCGAGCGTGTCCCCGGCGAGGAGTACAAGATCATCGGCAAGAACAACCAGCCGGTGATGGAGGACCTCCCGCTCGAAAAGCTCGGCTTCGAGGACGGCGATACCCTGACCGTCATTTCCAAACCGGTCGGTGCCTGCCCTGCGCCCGCAATCTCCGGGGACCATGAGTAGGACCGGCGACATCCGCCTGGGGAAGGAGTTCAACCTTCTCCAGGCTTTGCAACGGGATGCCCGCATCGCCGGGAAAGTGCGTATCGAGTACAATCCCAGGGACTGCGGCGACCTGGACAAGTGGGTCTCCATCCTGGAGAGCCCCGCCGACGGCCGTTACCCCTGCCGCTTCCGCCTGACCTACACGATGCCGATGTATGTGGGCCCCGGCCAGCTCGTGAAGGATTGGCACGCCTCGTTCATCTTCGAGGTTTCCGAAGAGTTGCTGACAAACCCGCGCTCCGACGTCAACGTCTCCGTGGACGACGGGTTCCCCTGCGGAGTTCCGTTCCACAACCACGTCAATGAGGCGTGGGTGTGCTCCGGCTCCGCTTGGGGAGCTTCCCGGGGGATGGGCATCTGGTATTTCGTCATCTGCTTCGGCTGCCTGCTGAACATGGAGCGCTTCGTGATGGCCGAGGATGGACCGCACCTGAACGGGGAAGCGTTCGAGTGGTGGATGACGGAGCGTCAGCAGCGTCCTGTCAGCAACATCGAATGGCCTTTCGACTTGCTGGAGAAGACGGAAAAGAAGGTCATCCGGTTCGGTGAAACTTCCAAGGCAAAGTCCGGGACCGCCGGCTTCACTTTCGGTAACACCGTGAAGGCACGGATATCTTTCGGTAAAAGAACGAATTAGCCTCTTTTTAATATGGTACAGAATAATTATCATGCATGTCAGAACATGATGATATCCAAGCCGGCCGCAGCCATGATTTTCTATCTCCGCATCCTGATCTTCGGCTGTGGTGCTGCCGCGAACGAAGTAGAAAAGAATCTGATGTTGATGGGTTTCCGGATCATAACCATGGTCGATTTCGACCGGGTGGAAGACTCCAACCTGTCCAAATCCGTCCTGTTCGGCCGGGAAGACATCGGCAGGTTCAAGGCTGAGGTTGCTGCAGAAAAAGCGGCGCAGATGGCCCTGGCCGACAATGTGGAGATCCGCTATATTGTCGGCAATCTGATGACAGATGTGGGCAAGGGCCTTTTCCTCGAACATGACTTTGTCATCTGTTGTGTGGATACCAGGGATGCCCGGGTGTATATCAATGACATGTGCGTCCGGACCCGGACCCCGTTCATGGAGGTAGGGTTCCGGGGCTACAACAGCGAGGTCAGCTTCTTCGCACCCGAGGGGCCCATGCAGCAGCAGGACGGTACGATCATCGACAGCCTGCCGACCTCCGACGGACTTTTCCCCAAGATGCTGGGGACGTTCCCGGTGTGCCTGCGCGAGGAGATGGGGACCGGCAACTTCGACGGGACACGGAATTCCTGCTCCGGCTTCAAGGTCCACGACAAGGACCTGGCCAAGATCCCCACGATCCAGACCGGCGCCGCTTTGGTCGGGGCCATCCTCGCCCAGGAACTGGTCAAATACCTGGACGGCAAGGACACGCTCCGCGGCAAGATGCTGCTGTTCCACGGGCTCACGCTGGAGACCATGCTCATCGGGTATACCCGCCGTCCGGACTGCACGATCCATGATGAGGAATACGATGTGGTGACGGTGCCCGTCCCGCGGGATGCAACCATCGGACAGGCGCTCCAGGCTGTTGAGGCGGAACTCGGCGGCCATGCCATCCTCTCCCTGCCGGACGACTTCATCCTCTCGGCTGCTTGCCACTCCTGCGGAACGCGGATGCAGGTCAATGCCCGCGCACGCGAGGTGTGGGACGAGCAGCGCTGGTGTACGCATTGCCGCGGGACCTATCCGGACTATGAGCACCGGCTCCTGCACCCTGCAGGGATCGAGAAGGTCCCGCGGGAAGTGTCCCTCCATTTCCCGCCGGAGGTGCTGGCGCGGAAACTGGCGGATACCGGAGTGCCTGAGAACGACATCCTGGAGTGCACCGTCCTTTCCGGCGGAGAAACCCGCTATTATCATGTTTACCTCAAGACTGCACAGTGATGAATTTCGGCAAAACAACCAAGATAGAGCCGCTGCCGCTCACGCAGGACCTGCCTGGGATCTTGTATCCCCAGGCAGGTCCGGACGGGCAGGCGGATGCCCACCGCGACACCCTCTGCGATATCGTCCGGGTACTTGGTCCCGTGATCGGGACCTTCCCGGCCGGATATACCTTGCTGGTGGCCAAGGAAGCCATGGATGCCTTCCTCAGCTACGCGGATGAGGTGTACCGGAGGAGCCATAAGGAAGCCACAGGACTGTTCCTGGGCTATTATGTCCATGCGCCCGGGAATCCGGAAATCCGTGTGGGGATCGTAACGACCTTCATGGAAGCGCATGGAGACGCCAGCAAAGTGACCTGCGAGATTTCGCACGAGGATAGCTGCCGGGCCATTGAGTATGCCTCGAAGCACCTCCTGCTCGTCATCGCGTGGCCGCATTCGCATCCCGGATTCGGCGTATTCTATTCCGCGACGGACAGCGGGACGCTGAGGAGGGACTTCTGTGCCGACCAGCATGCTGGTATCGTCGTCGACAATCTCCAGGACCGTTATCAGGCCTACAAGATTATCGATGGCCGCCAGGAGAAGATCCCCCTCCGCGGCTTCAGCCTGCGGGATCTCCGCCGGGATGGGGCGTGGGCCCCGTACGAATACCTGGAGGAGGCCCCGGCACCTGCCACGGAACCTGGTCCGGCAGGCATCGACGGGCGGCCGGACGCCCTGGACGACGCGGAGATCCGGGAAAGGCTGGCTTCCATTGAGGCGTCCCTGACCGAGATCAAGGCGATGCTGGAAGCCCAGGCCGCAAAAGGAAAGGACAACGGAAGGAAGATGGTCGTTGCCGGAGTCCTGGGCTTTTTCGTTGCGACCATCTGTTATGTACTGACCAGATAGGATCATCAGACATGTATATCGGCCATACTACTGCACCGGACAGATGTCCGCGTTGCCTGCGGACGAAGGGCGAGGCCCTTGCCGACCATATCCGCCTTCAGGAGGACTGTGACTGCCAGGATTGTCCGTTCCGGGAAGAAATCCACGCTGCGGTCCTTCGCGAGAAGGAGAAAACCCGGATTTCGTTCGGTCCGGTGCGGAAGCCGGCCTTCACGTTCAGTGAACACAAGGAGAAGACCCTCAAGGACATTTTCAGCAGGGTCCACCGGACCTTGGATAAATACAGGTAACCAGAAAGAGAAAGGATATGCAGACGCTACAGGACAATCATTTGGGAGACCGCCTGACCCTCCGGGCGGTGGGCCGGACGTTGAAGATAGATTCGCTTCCCACGGCCGGGAACTATGGCAACGTGCTGGTCAAGATCGTGGACCGGGCCGGGGGCGAACTCTTCCGGGAGATCCGCCCGAAGGGCCCGGGGATGTTGTTCGACCCGGTCCTCCCGGCTCCTGGCGAGTACGGGCTCTGCTTGTATGCAGGCCCGGTGGAAGATAATACCTATCACGGCCTGTACTGCAGCGAAGCCGGAATCCCGATGACTTTCGATGGGAGAGGCCTCTCGTTCAAGCCTTCCCCTTTCGCCATATCGAACGGATGCTTCATGCAGGCACTGCCTGTTTCCGGTGAGTTCCTGACCGAAGCCCTGGCGCCGACCGTCAATATCCAATGCCGGGACACCCGGATCCGGACGTTGGCTGCCGAGATCCGGAAGGGGCGCATATTCAAGGAGTCAATCCTGGTCGGCGTGCATGACTGGGTGGCGAAGAATGTCTCCTATGATTACGATGCCCTGGCGGAAGGACTGATCGACGATGTCCACGGTGCCGTGGATGTGTTGATCCGCCGGCGCAGCGTCTGCTGCGGGTACCACAACCTGACGGCGGCGCTGCTGCGGGCTTGCGGGATTCCGGCCGTCGGCATCGCCTGCTGTTCGCTGCTGCACGGCACGCAGAAAGCCGACCATATCATGACGGCGGCGTTTGCAGGTCGTCGCTGGCACCTGATGGACGTGACCTGGGATTCCGACCTGGATTATCGCCACGGCAAGGTCTCGGCGAAGACCGGGATGGGCCTCTCGCATTCGTACTGCGACGCGACGCTGCCCTTCATCTCCCTGACCCACCGATTTGATGATTATGAATTTTAAACGATACCGACATGACACACAATGACAACCAAAACCCGGTCCGGCGGCCGCTCGAGCTGCCGGTATTCCCTGTACCCGAGAAAGCTGAATCAAGGTGGCGTTTCTGGATCCGGAGCGCCATCATCGACGCCGGCGCCTATGACGAAAACCATGTACTCCGCGGCGATGACTTCTTCAGAAGCATGTGCTATCTGTGCTACCTTGCCTTCGACGGCGCCCGGCGGATTTATGGAAAGGACCTTCCGGAGGCGGTCCGGGACCGCCTCACCCGGGAATTGACGGTAATCTCCCGGGCGGCGGTCGCCGACCTCTTCCTCATCGTGCAGGAATTCGTGGACTGGGCCCGCTCGAACGGAATTCCTGTTGGTCCCGGCCGGGGGAACACGCCTGGCAGCCTGGTGGCGTACTGCATTGGAATCACGCGGGTGGATCCCTTGCAGCACGGGCTTCTGTTCGAGCGTTTTTTCAATCCTTCGTGCGACCCGATCCCGGATATCGACGTGGATGTGGCGGCGGGCGGCAGGATGCTGGTGATCGACCATCTGCTGGAGAAGTACGGACCGGACCATGTCGCGCTGGTCGAGGCCTACCGGTTCGGCCCCGGCGGAGAAATCCTCCAGAAAGCCGTCCATGCCTACTCCGTCGTGTTGGGCCGCAAACCCTTGTCGGAGTATCTTCCGCTCACGACCTGGACCGACCCGGCGACGGGCCTGACGTATCCGGTATCCCGGTGTAACTCCGCCGATGCGGCGCAGGCCGGCGTCCTGCAGCTCGATATCATCGGCCAGGAGGTATTGGACCATATCCGGGATTGTGTGGCACTGGTGGCTGAGCGCCATCATGTAACGATCGTTCCCGACAAGGTCCCGGTCGATGACGCGGAGACGTTCGCCTTATATAGCCGCGGCGACACGGACGGGGTGTTCCACTTTGAGGGTTCTGCCAAGGGGGCGGTCCTGCGCAGGTTCAAGCCGGACCGGATCGAGGACCTGATGCTGCTGGATTCGCTCTTTCGCCCGCACGGGGCGAAATGGATATTCTGGGTGGTTGCCCAGAGACAGGGCAGCGCAGCGCTGGCGTCCTTGCCGGAGGCGGAGGACATCCTGGCCGAAACGTATGGCATGGCCATCTATCAGGAGCAGGTGATGCGGATCGCGCAGCGCATCGCCGAGTTCTCCCCGGAGCATTCCGACCGGCTGCGCCGGGCGCTCTGCCGCATGGACGGATCTGCCTTGGCCGAACTGTATGCGGATTTCCTGCTCGGGGCCGGGCGGAAAGGATATCGCCCGGAGGATCTCGAACCGCTCTGGGAGACCTGGGAAGCCCATGGCCGGATGATCTTCAGCAAGTCCCATGCGGCCGCTTATGCCATGCTCAGCTACCAGACCGCCTGGTTGAAGACACATTATCCGGCGGAGTATGCGGAAACGGACTAAATAATCACTAAATTCGCAGAAACCACAGACACGACATGCGTATGAAGATCCTCCAAGTTTCCAAACCAGGAGCTTATGCTCCTTTCCCTGTCGCTTCTTTTGTCCTGGACGCGGTCCCTTCCGGGACCCGTCTGGAGGATTGGGCGAGAAAGTATTCCGAGGAATGGGCGTCGGCGGACCTATTCGTCATCGACGGCAGTTTCTTCCTGCTGGATGACGACCCTTCAAAGATGGAGGGTATCCGGCTGCTGAAGATCCTGAGGCTGCTTGGGTACAGGCAGCACTGCATCCTGTACTCCTTCTTCTCCCGGCAGGATCTCCTGGCCATGGACACGGACCATTCGATCCTGCAGTCCACAGGTACGACCTGCCTCCAGCTTCCTTGCGACCTGGATGAGAAGGTGTGTGCCGATAAAGCGGGGATCCTTTGCGAGGAGGATATCATGCCGTTCTTCCGCGCGGAGGCCGTGGCGTTGATGGACATGAAACGTCATTCCCTGGCCAACTGGTGGGGGATTCTCCGCGTGTATGACGTGCTGCAGTATTGTGGATTTATAGGAGAAGACGTGCCTGCAGAGATCCGGAAAGCGTTGTGGCGGGATAGTTCCTACGAGGGTATGGTGATGAACTATTTCCATTTCCATGGACAGAAACCGGAACTCTCGATGGCGGAGAATACGGAGCGGTCGATCCGTAGTTTCATCAAGGCGCTGTGGCGGACGGCCCCGAAGGTCGTGTATGTAGACGATCAGGCGGATGATGGATGGTCTTGCCTGTTGCAGACCATCCTGTATGGCGGGGAGAGACCGGATCTGTTCGTCACCCCGCAGTTGCCTAAGGAAGGGATCGACCTGACGAGGCTGGCGGAAGACATCGTGTCTTTGCATCCTGACCTGGTCATCGTGGACATCCGCCTGGAGCCGAAAGACGACAACTCCCGTCTTGCCGGCTTGTCCGGCATCCGCCTGATCAAAAAATTGTCCGAATTCACGCCTTGTTATTGCCCGATCCTGGCATTCACGGCTTCGGACAAACGCAGGATCAGTGAAAAGGCGGTTGAAGTCGGTGCCGATGGCGTCTGGACGAAAGAAGGCCTGGATGAGAGCCGGGGTATCCACCGGGAAGAGTATTATGCGTTCTCCATCTCCCGTTTCAAGGCCCTTCTCCATCAGTTGAGGCAGCTTACGGGTTATGAGTACAGGATCCTGTATGACTGCCAGAAGCAGATCAACGGCCTGAAATCCTCGCCACAGCAGTTCTGGTGGCAGCGGACCTCCTGGTATCTGGGGGACCCCGTGACCCATACGCCCGTAGATAGAACTTTGATCTCCGGGCAGTTGGAGAAGTTGTTCCTGATCCACAAACAGTATCTGACCACGACGCAGCCCGCCGTCAAGGGGATGATTTATAACATGTTGACTATCAAACTGTGCCAGATGTTGGATATCCTGCATCCGCTGAGGTCGTCCGCCAATGGGAACGTCCTGTCGTTCAGGCAGGTGCTCGAGCAGGACTGGCCCCCTTTCTCTGCCGCGGCCGCCTATGCCCAGTTCCTGCTTCAGGAGCGGAATGCATACATCTATCTGAAGTCGTACCCGGATGAGCCGGAGTGCGATCCGTACCGATACAGGAAGACACTGATGGCATTTTTCGAGTATCTGACCCTGCGGCATCCCGCTGAGGCGTCTTATAAGGTAGTGGGGACGCTGCGTCGGCATGTAGACCGGAGAGGTGAGGTGCACTATGGCTTCACTTCAGATACCGTCGATGGGGAATTCGCGGCTCCGGAAGACACATCCGCCTGTGAAATGCTGCTGCAGGGATCCGATGTGCGGGATTCTGTGGAGGCAACACTGGGAAAGGTTCCGGAACTGCTCTACAACCTGGAGGAGGTGTCTCCGTTCCGCTCGGATCCGGAGGTCTGGGAACAGTATTGGACGGCCTCCTGCCGGACTCTCCGCACCACTCCGGCGGGCACATTGGTGTCCTTGTTCCAGATTTCCGCGCGAAAAGGTTTCGTTTTCAAGTTGGAAGGGCAGGCGGAGATGAAGAGGAATGACCGGATCTTCTTCCATGTCAAGTTGATAGACAGCGGGAATGCCGTTTTCTCCATGCTGGCCAATGCAACCCTGAACCCGCAGGAGTCCCTCCGGCATACCTATTGGTCCGCGAAGGTCGTCCGTGTCTTCCCGACGGAAAATGGAGCCAATCTGCACCTGAAAGATATCGAAGCTCCGTTCAATGCGGTTTTCCGGATTCCGAAACCGTGCATGCAGGAATTGATCGATGAGAAGTCCACCGGCCGGATCTGCTTCCGTCCATACTGGATCCAGGAGTGGGATCTGCGGAATCCAGTAAGCGTGTCAGACCGGGATGACACCGATTATTATGGGACATCCAACTTCCTGAAGTCGGTTTGGCATTAGGGACCCTGTCTACCGCGAGGCGAAGTCGAACAGGATGTCGCGGAGGCGCGCCAGATTCTCGTGCCAGGTCTTCAGGTCTTTCCTTGCCGGGAGGGAGGATTCATAGAAAAGACGGACCTGGTCTCCGATCTCTTTGTGTGACAGGAGATCGGCGTAGGCTTTGCGGAATGCGGGGCTCTCGTCCTTCAGGTTGTCCTTGGGTTTCATGCAGCCGATCAGGAAGGTGAGTACGGTGTTCTTCAGCGACTCTTTGTCGGTGGGTTTGAGGTGTTTGATGATCTGCTGCAGTTTGTCCGCGTCTTTGTCTGTCAGGATGTCGAATACAGGAGTGTACAGGGGGTCGGTCGGCTCGTGTTTGCCGTCCCGGACAGTACGGGACTCACCGTAAGGGATAGTCTCTATCGTATATCCTTGGGTATGGACCAGGACATAAGACTCTCCGGTCTGTGTCCGTGCCATGACCTGATCAAAAAGACCTTTGTCCATTTCGTCGAAGACCAGATATACGCCATCAGTGATATCCTCGGCAGATACCGGCTCCAGACTGACCGGGGCGTCTGGTTTCTCGCAGCATCTGACAAGGGGAGTGGCCTGGCTCGGGTAGTCGCTCATGACCCGGACAGTCTCCGATCGGTGTGTATTCCAAAGGTCTTTGACCCTGCCCCGGAGTTCCTTGTCAAGTCCCCGCCAGCTTCCCGAATTGGTGAAGATCAGTACCGTGGTGCTCATTACCTTTTCCTCCTGGATTGTTCAATAAGGTTGTTAATCAAATACTTATTCCTGTTCTCCACGCAAGCATAGAGCATGGAGGACAGGTTTATGAAACATACTGAATCCGGGAGCGTCAACGAATGGGCGCCCCGTCCGCTGGTCACGACCACCCTTCTGGCAGACGTAGCCCATTCTTCCAGCTTATTCGAGATTACGTCCGTGTCCCCTCCGTACATCCTTTCAAGGACGCCATAATGGATCAGCAGGAAAGCACCCGGAATCTCGTGATCGATTTCATCCTGCAGACGGGTGATAGAACCCTCATCGAAGGCTTTCGGATCCAGGGGTATCTTTGGAATGTGGACGTTGGTGGTATCGAACAAGTCCCTGCAGCAAATCCTGTCACTGCTGTTGCTGATGGACTCATAGCTTTCATCAGCAAAGCGTTGGACACGTTCGTCGATGATGACGATATGGTTATGATAAGCTTCGAAGATATCAAATACGATTTCGTCAAGGTATTCAATGTTCTGCAGGTAATTGTCCGCGGCGGTTTTGCAATTCCCGGTTGACATCTCATGGAACTGCGGCAATTTCTCCATCGTCCGGCTGGAAAGGTTTTCCAGCCAGACATCATGGGCCTTCTCCGGCTTGTTCCGTACCCGCCCCCGATAGGTTTCGTACTCTTCTCCATGATGCAGGAAGACAACTGTGTTGGATCTGATTCCTGCCGACCCGGCGAGGGTGGTATCGAGATTGATCCCTTCTCGGACGCTCTCCGGATCGAGATGATACCAACAAAAAGCCAGCAGTCCCGGGATATCATGTTTGTTGAGCGCCTCGACGATGCGCTCCTTGTCTTCTCCGTTCGTGATCTGGAGTTGCCGCAATGTCACGAGTGTTTGGTAATCCGGTTTCATGAATCTTTCCTCCCCATCGAACAGGAGGAACCGGTGCGGGAAGGCCTTTCCGGCCCTGATGGACGACTTGAAATTCGTCCATGACAGGAATTGGATCCCAAGGCGGCGCAGCGAATCCCTGTCTTTGACTTTCTTCCAGGAGCCGACCAGCAGGAAATCCTTCGGCTTCTGCAGGTAGAACCGGTAGCCCAGTGAATGATCCGGGGCTTCGAAAGCCTTGAGAAGGGACAGATGTTTGGCCCCCATGCTGTAGTGGTAATCGGTGTGATTCTCTGCGAGGTAGGACTCGGAGTCGATATCCACCAGGTTGATCTGGCGGAGGAACGCGGCGGACGCTTTCATCTCCAACAGGCCCAGGGCTTCGTGCCTGAGATTGTTGTCCGGGTCGAGTACGGGATTGTTGATCCGCCTATTCTGGGCTTTGACCAGGGAATCGATATCCTCTTCTGCCAACCCGTTGGTGATTTCGACGCAGTACAGGTCTTCGGCCTCCTCGATGCCCTCGGCAGGGATATCCTTGACCTCGATGGAGAATTCCACCGGGTTATCGGACTTCGAGCCGTTGTGGTGCTTGGCCGTATTGCGGATGATGTTTTCGATGATGTTGTAGAAGGCCTGGCAGCCCAGCACATCGCTCGGGAAGGCCAGGCCCAGATCCTTGGCGGGCGTCAGCTCCTGACCATTGTATCGGACCTTGAAACAGTAGCTGAACCCACTGATCCCGGAAATGTGGTCCAGCAGCAGGCGCACGGAGTCCAGGTCTTTCAGGACATCTCCGAGCAGCATCTTGGTCGTCACCAGGTCGGAGACACCGAAAGAGACCTCGCTCAGGTAGTCCATCCGGCTCTTGAGGTAGCGGTTGAAATAAGCCAGTTGCGGAATGCCGGAGGTGTCTTGGAGCAGGGACATCCGTTCATAATCGTGCCTGCCGGAATCCTGGCCGTCGGAGATCTTTCGGCAGACATCCGCATCGATCAGGTTGCTGAAGACATGGGATCCCAGGTTGTGGCTCATGTTGCGGGCCATGACCTGGGCGATGGCCGCCTTCGTGGCCTGCGTCCGGATCTGCCGCTCATTCCAGGCGTCATAAAAGTCGTAATCGATCTTCTTCAGGATGAACAAGATGCTCTTGATGTGGCGGAGCAGCGGGGTCTCGTTCTCGGCGTCGTCATAGAATAACCCCTTAATCTCCGATTCCTCTCTCTGGCTTTCGATCATCAGGGTCCCCCAGGATTCAAAGCCGGAGATTCCCAGATTGAAGCAGGAAAAAGAACGGCATGGCGGGAGGTCTCCGGCCGGTTTGTGATTGCTCAGGTATTTGATGAAACCGTTGCCCTGGTCCGTCGATGCATCACTGAAGAGGGAATCCAGGAATGCTTTGTAGTCAGGGTCCTTAATGTTCAACGCTTCCAGTTGGCCGACGACTGTGTCCTTCGAAAAACAGATATATGGGGTTTGCGTGTAGTCGACAAAATGTTGGTGCAGTGTGTAACCTTTCCCTCCTTTTTCATCTTTTACGAAGTCGCTGTATATAAGGAAATAATCATAGGCGCGGCTTTTGATGCTCTGTTTCTCGTTCGCACCGAACCGGCTGTGGGGCCTTGGCGTGTGTTCCTTCTTGCCGTTTTTTTCCTCTGTTGTGTACTGCGTGGCGGTATAGATGGTCCTGGATGCCGTGTCCATCTTCAGGATGACGACATCCTTGCTTTGCTCATCGTGGAGGATGCGCTTGCACAGGAAGCGCGAAACATTGCGGAAAAGTTTATTATAGAGATCGCGGAACTCGTCGACCGTCAGATGTCCCGCCGTTTTGGTGGCGTGGGAGAACCTGTTCAGCAAAGTGATGAAATCCTCGGTTTGCGTCTTCTCGTCCGTATCTTTCTCATAGGCGTCGTTTTCTGGAAGGATGGTCCTTTCTTTGAAAGCCGTAATGCTTTTGTACAGGGACACGAACGTCTTCTTGGTCATCTTAAGCGCCTGGTACCGGAAGAGACGTCCTTCATGGCCTTGTTCTACGAGTTCTTCTTCCCGGCTCTTGCTGATATTGAAGTACTTGGCGAAACGCGCAATCACGTCGCTTTCCAGATAGCGCTGGATTTTGTGATTGTCAGAGAACAGGCTCGGTATTTCATCTGCTTCGTCGCCGTCAGGCAGCAGGAATGACAGATATAACGTTCCTTCGATCTTGCAGATTTTGAACAGCCTCTCGACGAAGGTTTCGACATGTTCGGGAAGGATATGGTGCAGGACCAGCCAACAGACAACGATGTCATATTCGCCGGCACCGAGGTCGTCGTTGATGATGTCCTGGACCTGATAATGCACGGGAGGGTTGCCGGCTTTACATTGATTGATAATGGTCTCGGAGGCATCAATCCCAGTGATATGCTGATACCCGAGCCCGGCAAGGTACTCGCAGAAGGTCCCGTCTCCGCAGCCGATATCTGCGATCCGGTCTTCGAGATGCTCACGCTGGAAGTCCGTATCCCCGAAATCCTCAATCAGGAAAGGGGAAACCGGACCGGCCATCCAGGGTTTACCCTGGGATAACTTATAGATATTGTCCCAATCGTTCTTGTATGAATATGATTTGGTCGGCATACTATGTGATATCTGGCAATAAATATAAGCAAATAGCCGGATTATTCCTGTGCCGGCCGCTCCATCTCCGTGGCGATGGGCACGGACACGCCGCCTTCGCGCTTGTAGATGGCGACGGGGCTGTAGACGATATGGTTATCCGTCATCCGGATGCGTCCGCGGATGCTCTCGTAGTCCAGGCTTTCCAGGATGTCCGTCAGCGGGACATTCTGCTCCTTGGCCTTGGTGATGCATGCGGACAGGTACTGGCAGATGGTGTAGCCGAAGACGGCCGGGTAGTTGGGATCCCTGCGGCGAATTTCGTAGAATGCATCATAGAAGGCCCGGGATTCCTCGTTGTAGTCCTTGTGGAAGTAGGAACTGGCAAAAAGGATGTTGGCCTGGCTGGCGGCGGGGACCCCGTCCCAGACTTCCGGGGCATCGAAGGATCCGACACCCAGGATGAGGACGTCCTTGTCCCGCTCGCGGATTTGGTTGATGGCGTTGATGAGGTCGCGGTTCCTGGCAATCAGGAAGACGAAATCGACATTCTCCTTCATGAGTTTGGCCAGGGTGTTGCGATGGTCCGAGGTTCCGGCGTTGAACAGTTCCCCGGAGAGGGCGATCCCTTTAGCTCCCATCAGCTGCGAGAGGATCTTGGCGCCGTCCGTACCGTAATCGTCATTGACGCAGTAGTAGATCCCGCGGTGGAGGTTGAGGGAGTCCGTCACGCAGTCCACCAGCAGCGGCAGCTGCATGGCGTTCGTGGCGAAATCGTTGAAACAGAAAGAATACCCGTCCGTGAAGTCCGAGGCGGAGATGAAGGACGTTATGAGGGGGACCTGTGCGCTCTCCGCCCGGGTCCGCAGTTTGGTGCTGAACGGGACGAACAGGGAGACCAGGGCGTCTGCCTTCTCGACGTGGAGCAGTTGGCCGGCGACCGTCAGGGCCTCGTCCGGCGAACTCAGGTTGTCTTCGAAGAGGACCTTGACTTCCGGATGCTGTTTGCAGAACACCTCCGCACCGGTCTTGAATTCATTTCCCCAGTAGTCGAAGGCGCCGGTCAGGGGCAGGTCTACGCCGATAACCGCGGCCCCGGTATCTTTAGGCTTGCATTGCGTGAACAGGAATACGAGGATAATCAGCGAAAGTGAAAGATATTTTTTCATGTCAGCGTTTGTTGAACAGGATTGTTTCGAGGTCTTTGATATTCTTTTTCCCCAAGTCTGTGGCGTGTCCGGTCTCCATCAGGACGCATCGGTCGCAGAAAGCCGCGGCGCGCGTGACGTTCTGCTCGATCAGGATGATGGACTGGCCGGATGCTGCCCGCAGATCCGACAGGATAGTGTAAATGCGTGTCACTTCGGCCGGGGAAAGACCTGCGCTGGGCTCGTCGAGGATGAGCAGCCGGGGCTCCCGGGCCAGGGTCATCGCCAAGGCGAGTTCGTGGCGTTCACCCCCGGAGAGCTTGTCCGCCATGATGCGCAGTTTCCCGGGTGTAGAGAAAAGCGGGAAGATGCCGGCCAGCTTGCCGGGTGTGTGCTGGGTCCAGCAGGATCCGTATGCGAAGCGGAGATTCTCCCGGACCGTCAGGTTCGGGAAGACGGTGCCGCCCTGGTGCATCAGGGCGATTCCCTCCCGGGCAAGTTCGTGCGTGCGCTTCTGCGTCACGTCCTCCCCCGCAAAGAAGATGCTGCCTGAGCGATATGGCAGCAGGTTCACCAGCGCCTTGGCTAGCGTCGATTTGCCGGACCCGTTGAGGCCGATCACGCCGACGGCTTCGCCGGTGGGCACCGTGAGGCAGATGTCCTCCACGATGTTGACACCCCGTTCGTAACCTCCGGACAGACCCCGTATTTCAAGCCGTGCATCCCTCATAGGCCGATATAATCTTTGCGGATGACAGGGTCATCCAGGATGTCGGAAGTGCTGCCGCTCTTGTAGATCTTGCCGCCAGCGAGGTAGTGGCAGCGGTCGGCGGTGGCGCGGACGAAAGCCATGTTGTGCTCGATCATCAGGATGGTCAGCCCCTTGTCACGGACCATCCGCAGGATAATCCGGCGGAATGCTTCCGTGTGCCGGGGGTGGATCCCGCTGGTCGGCTCGTCCAGGAGCAGAAGCCCCGGATCCCTTGGTTTCATGAGCAGCCGGACCAGGGCGATCAGCCGCTGCTGCCCGTAAGACAGTTCGCCTGCCTTCTTGTCCAGCAGCTCCAGGTATTCATTCCCGTCGCCGAACATCCCGGTCAGGAGGTCGATGGCTCTCTGCTGCAGGTCCGCTTCGGAGGCTTGGATCTTCCGACGTTGGAAGAGTGCGGCGAGGGGTGTCTCGGAGGCAAGGTCCTCCGCGGCGATCACCATGTTCTCCATCAGCGTCAGGCCGGCCATCAGCTGTCGTCCCTGGAACAACCGCCCGATGCCCATCCGGGCGATCCGGCTGGCCGGAAGTCCCGTGATGTCCTTCCCGTCGAAGGTTACGCTGCCGCTGGCGGCTTTCTCGAAGCCGGAGATGATGTTGAACAATGTGGTCTTGCCGGCGCCATTGCCCCCGACGAGCGCCGTGACGGCCCCTTTCTCCACGGACAGGTCCACGCCTTCCAGCAGACTCCGGGCCTTCTGGCCGACGCCGCCATAACTCATCCGTATGTCTTTCAGCTCCAGGATCATATCATTTCGTGTCGGTATCTCCGAGAAGCCCCTGCGGGCGGTAAAACATAAGGACGATCAGCACCAGGCCGTAGATAACCTGCCGGAGATACTGTGCGACGTCTCTGGGCAGTCCGACCTGACGGAGCAGTTCGGGCAGGATCACGACGAGCGCCGCGCCGGCGAGGGGGCCGGTGACGCGGCTGCCGGTGCCGCCGATAAACAGTGCCGTGATGAAGAACAGGCTGGCCTCCAGGGTGAAACTCTCCGGAGAGATGGCACCGTGATAGGAGGCGTAGAGGATGCCGGCCAGACCGGCGAAGGCCGAGGAGATGAAGAAAGCCTTCGTCTTGACGGCTGCCGTGTCCCGGCCGAGCGCCTGCGCGGACAATTCGTCGCTGCGTACCGACCGGAGCATCCGGCCGAACGGGGCGCGCTGCAGCCGTGCGAAGACGAGCAGGGTCAGCAGGAGGGCGCACAGGGCGATGAAGAAGTAGACGAACTCAAAGGGGGTGCTGCCGGGTGTGATGTGCCAGGAGGCCGGAAAGCGGACGGACGGAATCCTGTCGAGTCCGTGCGTGCCGCCGGTGACTTTCTCCCAGTTGAGCAGGATGGAATAGACGATCATCTGGAATCCCAACGTGCCCAGCACGAAATAGTCGCCCTTGAGCCGGGCGGCCCCGAAGGAGATCAGCAGGCTGGAGATGCCGGTCACTGCCATGACCAGGGGTGCGGCGAGGATCAGCGGCAAGTGCAGCTGCAGGAGGAAGAAGGTGCCGACATAGGCTCCGATCGCATAGAACGCAGCCTGGCACAACGTCAGCAGGTTGGCCATCCCTACCGTCAGGTTGGCGCTGATGACCAGGATGCCGTAGATGCAGAGCATGGTCCCGATGGGCAGCAAAAATCCTGTCATACCGTGCGCTGTTTGTATCCGGCGATCCCCTGGGGCCGCAGGAAGAGTAGGATGAGCAGGAGCGTGAATGTGACGGCGTCACCCCAGTTGGCCTGGAAAAGATATGTCACCCCCGCTTGAAGTACGCCGAGGACAAGGCCTCCGATCACGCAGGTTCCGAACCTTCCGATGCCCCCCAGGATCATGGCGACCAGGGAGGTGATCAGCAGATCCATCCCCATGTGCACGTCCAGTCCCATGTCGTAGGTCCTCAAGCAGCTCGCCAGGGCGATGAATGCCCCGCTGAGCAGGAATACGACGCTTCTCGTGGCGGTGGTATCATAACCCGACGTCTCGCAGAGCGGACGGTCGGCGCTCAGGGCGCGGATCCGGATTCCGAAGCTGCCCGTCCCCAGGAAGACCAGGAACAGCAGCAAGGCACCACCTCCGATGGCCGCCAGCAGGAGTTGCGGTGTCGGGATGCCGGCCCCCAGGAAGGCGAAATCGGGCAGGGCTTCCTTCCTGACCACCTTGGTCTCGTTGCCGAAGAGCATGGAGAGTACGTTGATGACCACGGTCATCATGCCGATGGACGCAATCATGGCCACGTTGCCGGAGGCGTTGCGGCGCTGCAGCGGCCGGTAGACGGACAGGTCCATCAACAGGCTGAGGCCCATGGTCAGGATGACGGACAGGAGGGCGGCGATGAAGATATGCAGCCCGAGCCTGACGGAAAGCCAGTAGAGCATGTATGCCGCGAAGACATAGAGGGCTGCCGCTGCGATATGGAACACCTTGGTGGTATTGTACACCAGGGCGAACCCTATTGCCAGCAGGGAATAGAGTACGCCGGTAATCAGTCCATTGATGATAAACTGCAGCATTCGCGTGTTCCAAATCGCCACGCAAAGGTACTGATTGTCCGATTATCCGGAATTATCCGCACGGAGAACCGTGCTCTCAATCCGGGTAGTAGAGGTTGTCGTTGCCGCGTTCGGCCTCGATCCCGAGGTTCTCCAGCCAGGCTTTCTCTTCCGGCAGGACACCTTGCGGCAGCCGGTTCGGCTCGATGGCAAGCTGGCTCGCGAAGACCTTAGCCGCGTTGTTGAGGTCCTTGTAGGCCCGCAGGGCATCCGGGTACTCGCGCTCTTCCATCAGTTCGTGGAAATAGCGGTGGCGCAGGACGGAGTAGATATTGATGACCGGGTCTTCCACGATCCCCCTTTCCGGTACTTTGAACGAGATATCCAGCCGGGCCTTGTTGAACCAGAATGCGAGAAAGAGACGGCGGATGACGAGCACGTTCCTGAGCTCGCGGTTGAGTTCGATCCCCCATTGTGCCTTGAGGTCGAAGAGGAACGGCCGCTCATCCGGGGACAGGGCCTTCCTGTAATAGGCCCACAGCCGGTCCGCCGTTGCGGTGATCTCAGCCTCGAAGGCGTGCCATCCGCCGGAATTGCGGTGGAGGATATACTGCTCCTTGAGCGAGGTGAAATGCTGCTTGTAAGCTACGTTCTTCCCGTCCTCCTTGCGGTAGGCCAGCTTGAAGTCGCTGGACCAGGCATCCCCGGTAGGCAGGGACGCGATCACGGACCGGGTCCGCTCGATCTTCTGCCGGATGATGGGGATATACATCCTCCACAAGGCGTCGTCGTGATGGAAATCCTTGGTGATCAGCGTGTGCTCGAACCGCAGGTGCTGGTCCACCTCCAGCGTGCTGCTGTCGTCCGTCGAAGTCAGCGAGAAGAGCGCATAGTGGCCCTTGCGGGCGGCATAGTCCAGCAACTCGAAGCCCAGCATCTCCTGGTGGTCTTCCGTTCCCGGTTTCAGCAATTGCCAATCGCAGATGATGGCTGCGATCTCGTTGCCCGGGTCGTCGTCGATATACTGTTTGGCGTCGAGGGCATACTGGAAGGGGACCACGCGGAAGGATTCCTGCAGGGCGGAGGTAGCCCACTGCAGGTCTTCCCGGTTGTCGTCGACGACGACGACGGTCTGGCGGGCTCCTACTTCGGGCACCGCCGCTTTGCTGCCGGCCTGCTGCCGGTATGTACCCAACAGGTCAAGCAGTTCGCCGGTGCGGGCGTAGAAGCGTTCTTCGTCCCCGGCGTCATGCGCCGAGAGGATTCCGTCGGACAGCCTCCGCAGCGACGGGTAAATCGTGGAGGAAGATAGGATGTCGGTCCTCTTCAGCGCATCCACGATCCTGTCCCGGGTCGCAGTCATCCGGAGGACATGGCGCAGGTGGTCGAGCAGGTGCTGGATGTCGACGAGCAGGTTGGACAGGTAGGCCAGCGTGGCCTGGGACAGCGGAAGGATCCCGTCCAGGGCGGACTTGATCCCTTCCGGGGTGGAGGGCAACTGCTCGAAGACGGAGCCCCGGGCCTTCAGGACATTGTACTTGATGTCGGGCAGGGCCGCGAAATAGTCCCGGGGCAGGAAGGACAGGATGCACATCGGTGCCAGGACCTTCAGCCGGAGCCGCAGGGCCACGGCGATGTCGAAACCGTAGAAATCTGCAGGCGTGCGTCCGGCCCAGTCGAGCTCGGCGGTTACGACGATGCCGGAATATCCGGTCAGGTCCTTCTCCGACAGGGCTTCGAAAGCCTCTTCGCTGCAGATGATCCGGGAAGGGGCATCCCACCCCGTCTGAGCGAAGAAAGCTTCCTCTGCAGCCGGGCAGACGATTAGGTACCTGTTGTCCGTGCGGATCTCCATAACTTGACAAAGTTAGCAAATTTTGTGGAGATGATTCAATCTTGATTCTGTCCGAAGATGCTTTTATATTTGGCCAAATTATCGGTATTTATCGGCTGATGGCTGAATAAACAAAAATGAGATGATGGGGGAGAAAGGGGGTCAATCTCTTTTCGTCGAGGATTCGAAGTGTTTTTTGATCCGTTCGAATACGTTTTCGGCGGTTAGCGATCCAAGTACGGAGTCGCCGGTCTCTTCGTATTCTTCCTCCGTCATCAACCCGTAGATCTCCAGCAGCCCCTCATCCGAGCCGTATCCATAATCAATCACGCTGCAGACCGAACCGACCCCTGCACCGTAGATAGCTCCGGGAGCGCGCTCAGGCTCACCTTCCGGGCCATAATAGACAAGTTGCCCACCCAGATACTTGTGGGGAATTCCCGCATCATCGAGCATTTCATGCAATTTGTAAAGCTGATCCGTCATTTCAGTCCCGGCCTCGGCTCTCTCGCGCTGGCGTTGTTCCTTGATTTCCTGGGCCCATTGGAGCATCCTCAGGAAGTCCTGAATAAGATATTTGTTATTGTCAGACATATAATTGGAAGTTGTTAAAAGGTTTTCTCCGCTTGGTGTGTGACGAGTAAATCGACTCGCGTATTCCTCAAGGTTGAAGTGGAATGACGTGATTTCGAATCTTTA
>Ga0310697_10001235_pt1 | contig 30940 bp, 30 predicted proteins | sample 172DNAGHGlowgp2_FD_203883 | JGI IMG/M metagenome (GOLD analysis project Ga0310697, IMG submission 203883) | Sheep rumen microbial communities from Palmerston North, Manawatu-Wanganui, New Zealand - 1728 DNA GHGlow gp2 (v2) (version 2) | ecosystem: Host-associated > Mammals > Digestive system >... | reverse complement strand
TCACGCTTAATGGGGAAACCGCCCAGCGTCATCTCCAGCTCGTCCTTGTGAATGCCGTGTAGCGAGTAGCCCATGACGAGGTCCTTGGCACGGTCGCGCTGGATGACCTCCAAGAGGGGGCCGCGCTGGGCATGAGAGACATACTGCAATCCCACCTGCTCCTTCTCCTGACTCACATGGGCGTAGATCTTTTGGAAGATGGGCGTGAAAGCCTCCACATAACGGGCACGGGCCTCATAGACGACGGTACCGTAGCGCGCCATTTCCTCCTCCCACAAAGCCAGCAAATCAGGGTCTGGGCCCGGGTCCTCCATCTTCAGCAAGGCGTTGCGCTGTTGCAGCGCTTTGTTGTAGTTCATGAGGGCATCGAGGTAGCGGCGGTCCGTCTGCGAGATGACCACGTCCAAAAAGCGGCGACGCTCCTCGCTGCCACCGCTGATGAGCATCGCGTCCATGGGAGACACCATCACGAGCGGCAACAGACCGATATGTTCTGCCAGGCGCTTGTAGGGCTTCTTGTTGCGCTTCATCTGCTTCTTCACGCCACGTTTCATACCCAAATAGATCTCCTCGGGCGTACCGTCGTCCTGCTCGTAGTGCCCCTGCAGCACGGCAAAGTCGGCATCGTGCTGGATGCAGGTGGTGTCAGCAGCGCCCGTAGCGCTCTTACATAGCGAGAGGAAATAGATGGCATCCAGCAGGTTCGTCTTACCCTCACCGTTCTGCCCGATGAAACAATTCATCTTGGCCGACAGCGTGAGATCTGCCTGCTCAATATTCTTATAATGAAGTATGGAGAGCTGATGAAGAACCATTATTCCAACCGTTTCTACGCTAAAACGGTGCAAAGGTAGTTAAATAATGCCGTAAAACGAGAAATAATGTCCGAAAAAGTTGAGCATCCAAAAGATTTTAACTACTTTTGCCGCGCTTTTTGCAGGCATCGCGCCTGCGCAACCTCGAAATAACAATCATAACATAACAAAACAATGGCAAAGAATCAACAAAAGAACGTGGCTCCCGAGAACATCGAAGCCGTGACCAAGACTGAAGCATTCATCGACAAGTACAAGAAGCACATCGTATATGGCATTTGCGCTATCATCGTGATTGCAGCTGCCATCATCGGCTATGTTCAGTTCGTCAGCAAGCCCCGCGCACAGAAGGCCAACGAGGCTCTGTTCCGTTGCGAGACCTATTTCCAGGCTAACAACTACGACAAGGCACTCAATGGCGACGGTCAGGGTTGCATTGGTCTGCTGAAACTCATCGATGACTACAGCTGCACGGATGCTGCCAACCTCGCTAAGCTCTATGCCGGCATCTGCTACGCACAGACTGAGAAGTGGCAGGAAGCTGCTGACATGCTCGAGGACTACGACCTGCAGGATGACGCCCTCATCTCCCCCGCTGCGCTCGGTGCACTCGGCAATGTGTATGTCAACCTCGGCGACAACGAAAAGGCCATCAAGACACTCCTCAAGGCTGCCAAGCTCGCTGACAGCGACAGCCTCACACCGACCTTCCTGTTGCAGGCTGGTGAGCTCTACGAGGCAGAAGGTCAGCCCGAGAAGGCACTGGCTCTCTACCAGCAGATCAAGAAGGAGTATGTCAACTCCATGGCCTACCAGGAGATTGACAAGTACATCGAACGCGTCAGCAAGTAGTATTCATCAATCACCGTTCATCAATCATCATTAAAAATGGCTACCGCTTTCCACCATCTCTCGGACTACGACCCCGCCACCATTCCCTCCACCAAGGGTATGCGCTTCGGCATTGTCGTGGCTGACTGGAACGACCGCTATACCTACGCGATGGCGGAGGCGGCTATTGAGACGCTGAAGACACACGGCGTGACCGACGAGGACATCGAGGTCAAGCATGTGCCCGGCAGCTTCGAGCTGGTCTATGGTGCTGCGTGGATGAGCCGCAATATGCCGGTTGATGCCATCATCGCCATCGGCTGTGTCATTCGTGGTGACACGCCCCACTTCGACTACATCTGTCAAGGTACAACCCAGGGCCTGGCTGAGCAGAACGCGAAAGGCGGCATTCCCGTCATCTACGGACTGCTCACCTGCAACACGCCTGAACAGGCAGAGGCACGAACAGGCGGTGTCCTGGGCAATAAGGGAACGGAATGTGCCGTCACTGCCATCAAGATGGTAGCCTACAACCACAAGCGCCGAGCCGACGAACAGCCCTTCTAAAGCGCTCCGTCATTCTGCACACGGCTTTAACCCATACAGGAGCCCGGTCCACAAAGGGCTGGGCTTCTTTCATGAAACAATGGCAAAAGAGAAGCAAAAGACCATCAACATCAAGAACCGAAAAGCGGAGTTCGACTACTACTTGATGGAGAAATACACCGCCGGATTGGTGTTGACAGGCACGGAAATCAAGAGCATCCGCCTGGGAAAAGCCAGCCTGGTAGATGCTTACTGTGTCATCATCAGCGGCGAGATGTGGGTCAAGAACATGAACATCTCACAGTATTTCTATGGCACCTACAACAACCACGCTGCCCGCCGCGACCGCAAGCTGCTGCTGAACCGCCGTGAGATTCACCGCCTGCAGAACGCCACCAAGAGCCCCGGCTTCACCATTGTGCCCACACTCCTGTTCATCGACGAAAACGGTCGCGCCAAGCTCGATATCTATCTGGCCCGAGGCAAGCATGCCTACGACAAGCGCGAGACGCTCAAAGAAAAAGAGGATCGCCGCGACATTGACCGCCAATTCAAACACAGTTATTAGTGCGCCCGAAAGTTTGCTTTCGGGATTCCTCCCATGACCGCCCAACACGACACCCCATCCCTCCGCGAAGCCCTCTCCCAGCGACGCCCCCTGATTCTCGATGGCGCCATGGGAACAATGATTCAGTCCTATCGCCTCGGCGAAGCGGACTATCGCGGCGACTACGACCTGCCCGGACAACAAGCAGGCAACAACGATCTGCTGTGTCTCACCCGCCCCGATGTCATCGCCGACATCCATCGTCGCTATCTCGCAGCCGGCGCGGACATCATCACCACCAACACCTTCAACGCCCAGCGCATCTCGCTCGCCGACTACGGTTGTGAGCATCTCGTTCGCGATATCAACCTTGCCGCAGCCCGCATCGCCCACGAAGCTGCAGCTGCAGCAATGCCCTCCGCATCAGCGGAGTGTCCTCCCCGCCTCTTCGTCGTCGGCTCTGTCGGCCCCACGAACAAATCGCTGTCAATGAGCCCCGACATCAACGACCCGGCTCTCCGTGCCATCACCTTCGACGAACTCGTTGACGCCTACACGGAACAGATGACCGCCCTCATTGATGGCGGCGTAGATGCGCTGCTCATCGAGACGGTCTTCGACGCCCTGAATGCAAAAGCCGCCCTCTATGCTGCCGACGTTGCGATGAAAGAGAGCGGACACGCGCTGCCCCTCATGCTCAGCGCCACCGTCAGCGACCGCGCCGGCCGCCTGCTGAGCGGACAGACACTCGAAGCGTTCTTTATCTCCGTCAGCCACGCGCCACTACTCAGCATCGGACTGAACTGTTCCTTCGGCGCTGAAGAGATGCTCCCCCATCTGCGCGAACTGCGCCGCTTGGCCGACCAACACAACACTCTTGCGCGCGAACCTATTTATATTAGCGCTTACCCTAACGCCGGACTGCCCAACCAGCTGGGTGAATACGACGAAACGCCGGAACTGATGGCCTCGCACATCCGTCCCTTCCTAGAGGAGGAATTAGTGGATATCCTCGGCGGCTGCTGCGGCACAACAGACAGCCATATCAAGGCTATCAAGAAGGAAACCATAAGCATCAAAGGCGAACACCCGCAATGCTCGTCTAATGACTCCCTTTTCTCGCTTGCCGGCCTCTCTCCGCTCAAGCTCACGCCCGAGGTTGCCTTTATCAATGTCGGTGAGCGCTGTAACGTGGCGGGCAGCCGCAAGTTCCTGCGCCTCATCAAGGAGAAGAACTACGAGGAGGCAGTGGGCATCGCACGCAAGCAAGTGGAGGACGGCGCGCTGGTGTTGGACATTAACCTCGATGACGGTCTGCTGGACACGCGTGCCGAGATGTGCCACTTCCTGAACCTCTTGGCAGCCGAACCCGACATCTGCCGCGTGCCTTTCATGATTGACTCGTCACGCTGGGACGTGATTCGTGCCGCACTCGGCTGTATTCAAGGCAAGGCCATCGTCAACAGTATCTCGCTGAAGGAGGGCGAAGCCATCTTCTTGGAGCACGCCCGCGAGCTGCGCCGACTGGGAGCCGCAGTCATCGTGATGGCCTTCGATGAAGAAGGTCAGGCCACCACCTACGAGCGTCGTATCGCTGTCTGCGAGCGGGCTTACCGCTTGCTGACGGAGCAGGCCGCCTTCCCCGCCGAAGACATCATCTTCGACCCCAACATACTGGCCATCGCCACAGGAATGCCCGAACACGACCGCTATGCCCTCGATTTCATTCGTGCCACACAATGGATAAAAGAACATCTGACGGGTGCCCACATTAGCGGTGGTGTCAGCAACCTCAGCTTCTCATTCCGCGGCAACAACTACCTGCGCGAAGCGATGCACGCCGTATTCCTTTACCACGCCCGTCAGGCAGGCATGGACATGGCCATCGTCAATCCCGCCACCACCGTCGCATATGCCGACATTCCCACAGACCAGCTCGAAGTCATCGAAGATGCCATCCTCGCAAGAAGAGAAGATGCTTGTGAAAGGTTGATAGAAATGGCAGGAAACCTGCATCAGGAGCCTCAAGAATCGCAAGCGTCCCCAAAGAGGCCTGCAAATCATGAGGCTCCTGATGTTGCATCCCGCCTCATCTCCGCCCTACGACGTGGCAGCACCGACACGCTGGAGGCTGACCTGACCGAGGCGCTCAAGGAAAACCCCTCGCCCATCGCCATCATCGAAGGTCCGCTGATGGAAGGTATGAACCAAGTTGGAAAGCTGTTTGGCGAAGGGAAGATGTTCCTGCCGCAAGTCGTGAAAACAGCTCGAACGATGAAACGCGCCGTAGAGATACTCCTTCAATCCCTCAATAACGCCTCCGCGCCAGCTCTCCCCTCCCTCACGGGAGGGGTCGGGGGTGGGTCTGTTGGCTCATCCTCCCCTAAAATCCTCGTCGCCACCGTCAAAGGCGATGTCCACGATATCGGTAAGAACATTGTCGCCACGGTAATGGCCTGCAATGGCTACGAAGTCATCGACCTCGGGGTGATGGTTCCTGCCGAGACGGTCGTGGCAAAAGCCCTGGAGCTGCACCCCGATGTGATAGGACTCTCCGGGCTGATCACCCCTTCGTTGGAAGAGATGGTACACACGGTACATCTGTTGGACGAGGCGGGTATCAGCGTGCCTGTAATGATCGGCGGTGCCACGACCAGCGCCCTGCACACGGCACTGAAGATAGCCCCCGTCTATCACGGTCCCGTGCTCCATGTATGCGATGCCTCGCAGAACGCTCCCCTTGCAGCTCCCTTCCTGAATCCCGCTACGGCCGCCGAGGCGACAGCCGCCCTCACCGCCGAACAGGAAGCCTTGCGCCAACAGGCCGCAGTTCCAGCCAACACCTCTCCAGCCCTCTCCATCGAAGAAGCACGCGCCCACAAACCGCACTTCTTTTAATCCTCCCCTGTCAACTCTCAACTATCAACTTTCAACTATCAACTAAATGTTCCTCCCCTCCATTCCTGAATCCCGCATCAAAGCAGCTGCCGCCGACAGCATGGATGCCTTCTTCACAGTGATTACCGACACCTTACTCGATGCCATTGGCGGTGAGCTGACAGCCGACACGATGGCGAAACTCAACAGCGAACAGATTACGCTCTTGGGCTATCGTCTGCTGCGCGATGAGGTGATGGACGGCGGGTTCATTCAGCTGATACACAATGGTCTAGGTCCTTTTATCTTTCTGAATCCCTTCGCCAAGGCCATGCGTCTGTGGGGCGAAGATATCGAAACGGAAGGAACCAGCGTGCTACATGATTTCTCGAAACTCATCTACAAAGGACGCAAGCTCTTCGAGCAATACGGCACGGCACTCACGGCGCCCTGCACCGATGAAGAATTCATGGCCCTTTTCGAGCAATACCCCGACTTCGATGACCTCGACGACACCTTCGTAGAAACCGAGGAGGACATCACCACCCTCATCGCCTACTACATCGACAAGCACCTCGACAGCTTTGTTGTCATTAGCTGAAATCTCAGGAATTTAGGAAGAACCTTTCGAAGAGTCGGCGCATCAACGCCTCATCAGTCATCATCTCACGAAGCCGTTCCAGGCGGGCTGCATTCGGTGAATCATTAAACCAGAGATGCAAGTAGCCTCCACGGCCGTATTTCTCTTGCAGATGAGTCATCATTCGCTCGTAGTGCTCCTCACGACTCAACTTCGGGTAATGCTCTAATCCGAATTGTACGGTACGCCGGATGATCGTTTCCGGGTCTATAAACCTGTCTGCCTCAGCCACAATACGTCCGTAGATCGTACGTGGTGCATGAGCTGCAGAAGCACGGTGGTCCTCGGCAGCATCTGCCATCATTTGAATGTCCTCCTGCGAAAACCATTCAAGGAGCCGCGCATCAGCCTTCATCATCTTTGCCGACACCTCGTGATGGTGTTCGCGCCCCTCACACAAGCCAACGTCATGATAGGCGGCAATGACATAAGCCATCTCCTCACGAACACCCAGGTTCCTCGCCATCTCAAGACTCTGCTGAATCACCATTTGAACATGGTCACGTCTGTGCGCCGAATCAAAGCCATCGTATTGAGGAATGATGAACTCCTCAATATACTGCCGTAGCTCAGGTCTTATACTCGTATCAGACATCATGTACTTGCTTTTACAAGACAAAGATATAGCTTTTCTTTGGTAATGACCTTGATACGTGTTAAAAAAACACGTTTTCAGATGATTCTTTGCATAAAAGAGCGGCTATATGGGGATTATTTTGTACTTTTGCAGCCGTTTAAACGCACACACTGTGAGCACAATATCATCCAAAGAGCAAGCTCAGGCGCTTTATCTTCAGGGTAACGCATTTCGCAAACAGCAGCAATGGGCAGAGGCCCTCAATGCCTACGAGGCCGCTATTGCGCTGGACCCTGAGTCGCCCGCTGTGGCTGCCAGACAGATGTTAATGAGCATCATGAATTACTATTGTAAAGAATACTATAATCCTTGATTATTATGGCAAAAATGAAAGGGGCTATTGTCGTGAATACAGAGCGCTGCAAGGGTTGCAGCCTGTGTGTCGTGGCCTGCCCGCTCAACATTATCCAACTCGCCGACAAGATGGTCAACCGCCGCGGTTATCGCTATGTGGAACAGACCAATCAGGAGGCTTGCACAGGTTGCACGTCCTGTGCCATCGTATGCCCTGACGGTTGCATCACGGTTTATCGTAAGAAAGTAGAATAAGATTATGAAAGAACAAGAAATACTCCTCATGAAGGGGAACGAGGCCATTGCACACGCTGCCATCCGCTGCGGGTGCGACGGCTATTTCGGCTACCCCATCACTCCTCAAAGCGAAATTCTGGAGACCCTGGCTGTCGAGAAACCCTGGGAGACCACTGGCATGGTCGTGCTGCAGGCTGAAAGCGAAGTGGCCAGTATCAACATGATCTACGGCGGCGGCGGCAGCGGCAAGCGCGTGATGACCTCCTCCTCCAGCCCCGGTGTGGCGCTGATGCAGGAAGGCATCGCCTACATGGCTGGTGCCGAGATTCCGGGTCTTATCGTCAACGTACAGCGCGGCGGCCCCGGTCTGGGAACCATCCAGCCCTCACAGGGCGACTACTTCCAGGCCACACGTGGCGGCGGTAATGGCGACTATTATGTGCTGGTGCTGGCTCCGTCCTCGGTGCAGGAGATGGCCGACTTCGTGGACCTGGCCTTTGAGTTGTCCTTCAAGCATCGCATCCCTGCCATGATTCTCTCCGACGGTGTCGTAGGTCAGGTGATGGAAAAGGTGGTGCTGCCGCCCTTCAAGCCCCGCCGCACAGACGAGGAGATTGAGCGCGAATGTCCGTGGGCCAGCACAGGCCGCAAGGGCAAGCGACCCATCAATGTCATCACTTCCCTGGAGCTGCTGCCCGAGGCGATGGAGAAACACAACCTGCACCTGCAGGAGAAATACCAGCTTATCCGCGAGACGGAGGTGCGCTATGAAGAGCAGCAGACCGAGGATGCCGAATATCTGATTGTAGCCTTCGGCTCCGCAGCACGCATCGCGCAGAAAGCCATCAGCATCATGCGTGCCGAAGGCCTGCGCGTAGGACTGCTGCGCCCCATCACCCTGTGGCCGTTCCCCTCAAAGCGCATTCAGGAGCTGTCGGAGCAGGTCAAAGGTATCCTCTCCTTCGAGATCAACGCCGGACAGATGGTAGAAGACGTGCGCCTCGCCGTCGAAGGTCGCACGCCCGTAGCCCACTACGGCAAGATGGGAGGTATCGTGCCCACGCCCGACGAGCTGATTCAGGCACTTAGAACGAAGTTGACCGTTAGCAAATAACATTGACACTTAAACGCTAAACGAAGCAGAGTATGGAGAACAGAGAAGAAGTCCGCAACATCCTGAACACCGTGTTCCTGTTACTGGCGCTCATCGGCGTGGTGGTGTATTTCGCATTCCCCGCACACCACATCATCGGCCTCGTCGTCATCGGCATCGCCATGATCATCAAAGTGGCAGAGTTCTTCATCCGCTTCATGTTCTAAAGATAAATATTACACGTTAAACGATAAACGTTAAACGAAACAATGGAAAATATCATATCCCCTGAGAATATCGTCTATCAGAAGCCTACGCTGCTGAACGACACCGATATGCACTACTGCCCTGGTTGTTCGCACGGCGTTGTGCACAAGCTTATCGCCGAGGTCATCGAGGAGATGGGCGTCGAAGAGAAGGCTGTCGGCGTGTCGCCCGTAGGCTGTGCCGTCTTCGCATACAAGTATATCGACATCGACTGGCAGGAAGCCGCTCACGGCCGTGCACCCGCCATCGCCACGGCCATCAAGCGCCTGTGGCCCGACCACCTCGTCTTCACCTACCAGGGCGACGGCGACCTGGCCTGCATCGGCACCGCAGAGACCATTCACGCCCTGAACCGCGGTGAGAACATCGCCATCATCTTCATCAACAACGCCATCTACGGCATGACAGGTGGACAGATGGCTCCCACAACGCTGATGGGCATGAAGACTGCTACCTGCCCCTACGGCCGTCAGGCAGACCTCCATGGATACCCCCTGAAGATTACGGAGATTGCCGCTCAGCTGGAGGGCACGTGCTACGTGACGCGCCAAAGCGTCCACAGCGTCGCCGCCATCCGCAAGGCCAAGCGCGCCATCCGTCAGGCTTTCGAGAACAGCATCAACCGCCGCGGCTCCAGCCTCGTGGAAATCGTCAGCACCTGTTCCTCCGGTTGGAAGAAGACACCCGTCGAGGCCAACAAGTGGATGGAAGAGCACATGTTCGACTTCTATCATGTCGGAGACCTGAAGGTGGTTTAAGGTTAAAAGTTTATGGTTTAAAGTTTAAAGTTTATGACAGAAGAAATCATCATAGCCGGTTTCGGCGGACAGGGCGTCCTGTCGATGGGTAAGATTCTCGCATACAGCGCGCTGATGGAAGGCAAGGAAGTGTCTTGGATGCCGGCCTACGGTCCCGAACAGCGTGGCGGCACGGCCAACGTGACGGTCATCATCAGCGACGAGCGCATCTCATCGCCCATCATCAGCACCTACGACACGGCCATCATCCTGAACCAGCCCTCGTTGGAGAAGTTCGAGTCAAAGATCAAGCCCGGCGGCACTCTCATCTACGATGGCTACGGCATCACGATACCCCCTAAACGCACAGATATCAACATCTATGAGATTAGTGCGATGGACGCTGCTGCCGAGAGTGGTAACCCCAAGAGCTTCAACATGATTGTCCTCGGCGGTCTGCTGAAGATTCGCCCCATTGTGACGCTGGAGAATGTCATCAAAGGGCTGCACAAGACCCTTCCTGAGCGCCATCACCATCTCATCCCCGCCAACGAAGCCGCCCTGCGGATGGGCATGGACATCATCCTTAAGCACTAAGCATGAAGCTCGTCGCCCGCCTCATTGCCATCCTTATTGTCATCGCCATCGCGCCGCAGCGGTCATACGCTCAGAACGTTGGCGATGATGCCTTTGGCGACCCCATGGGCAGTGGCATGACCGCCAACGACAGTATCGCACGCGGGCTGAAGCGCAGTACATGGAGCCGCGACACGTCGAAGGTGGAGCGCTTTGTCCCCACGGAGTACAAGCAATGGCGCATCGACGAGCAACTGGGTACCATCCTACCGGAAGAATACAACGACACCCTCCCCCACCTCTTCCAGAACTTCAACAACACCGACGGCTATGTGGGCGACCACAATATCTTAGGTAACCTCGGTTCGCCACGTATGGCCCGCAACTTCCTGGACCGCACGTTGATGAACGACATGATGTTCATCCAACCTTTCGACTACTTCCACACGACACCCGGCAACCTGCTCTTCACCAACACCAAGAGCCCTCTCACGAACCTGCAGTACCACAAGTGCGGCACGAAGGAGAACGGACAGGACCGCCTCTACGCCTACTTCGCCACGAACATCAACAAGCGTGCCGGCCTCGGCTTCAAGGCGGACTACCTCTACGCCCGCGGCTACTACAACAATCAGGCCAACTCGCAGTTCGGCGCCACGCTCTTCGGCTATTATCAGGGCGACCACTACGGTATCCACGCGATGGCCAGCTGGGAGCACATGAAGATGTCCGAGAACGGCGGCATCGAGGATGACAACTACATCACCAACCCGCAGAGCTTCCCGCGTAGCTACAACAGCACCGACATCCCGACCGTACTCTCGTCGCTGTGGAACCGCAACGACCACCAGACGGTCTATGTCAATCACCACTACAACCTGGGCAAATACCGGGATATAGAGGTCCCCGACAGCCTCAAGCCCAAGATGCCCAAGGATGAGGAGCTGCTGCTACGCATCAAGTCCGACAGCCTGCGCGCCGAGATAAAAGCCGATTCGCTGCGCTGTGACTCCACCCTGGACAGTCTGCGCACGCGCTGGCAGGCCGAGCAGATTCCGCCACGCGAGTTCGTGCCCATCAGCAGCATCGTGCACACCTTCCACTTCCGGCGTCTGATGCACGTCAATTACAGCCGCGCTGCGTTGCCGACGAATTACTTCAGCCACGATCCCTACATCCGTTCCTCCTACGGCAACTACGAGGATAACACCACAGCCATCAGCGTCAAGAACACGATAGCCCTGCAGCTGCTCGAAGGGTTCAACAAGTGGGCTAAAGCCGGCATCTCGCTCTTCGCGGCCCACGAGTATGCCCGCTTCTCCCTGCCCTCCAAGGAAACGACGGACGAGCTCAACGCCTTCGACATCTGGAACGAGCACCATATCTCTGCCGGCGGAGAGATTAGCAAGAGGCAAGGGAAGCTGCTACACTACAATGCCGGCGCAGAAATCTTCTTGATAGGTCCCAAAGCCGGCGACTTGGACATCCACGGTGGCGGCGACCTCAACTTCAGACTGTTCAAGGACACCGTACGCCTGGAGGCTAAGGCTTTCTTCAAGAACCTCAGCGCACCATTTTATTACAGACACTTCCAGAGTCAGACCGTGTGGTGGGACCAGAACCCCGACCGCGAGCAGCACGTGCGCATAGAGGGAAAGCTCACGCTGGACCGCACACACACCAGCCTGCGCTTCGGCATGGAGAACATCTCCAATTATCAGTATCTGGGCATGAAGCTGACACCCAACTACGCCGACGACGGCACTACCATCGCCTCCTATGCCCACGATGTGGCCGTCATGCAACAAAGTGGCAGCATACAGGTCCTCAGCGCCTCGTTGCGCCAGGACATCCATTGGGGCATTTTCCATTGGGACAATGAGGTCACCTGGCAGCACACTACGAACAGCGAAGTCCTTCCGCTGCCCACGCTCTCCATCTACACCAATCCCTACATCGTCTTCCACATCGCCAAAGTGCTGCGCGTGGAACTCGGCGCCGACCTACGCTACTTCACCAGCTACTACGCGCCGGACTACTCCCCATTCGTAGGGCAGTACGCCGTGCAGGATGCCGCACAGCCGCGCGTGAAGATTGGCAACTATCCCATCATCAACGCCTACGCCAACTTCGCCATCAAACGTGTGAGAGGTTACATCAACGTCACCCACGTCAACGAGGGCAACGGCAATGCTTTCTGGGCACCCCACTACCCCATCGACCCGCTGAGCATTCATTTCGGCGTGTCATGGAACTTCTACGATTGAAGAAGCTTGTTCTTCTGCAGAAGAAGCCTCAGTTCTTTCTTTTCTGGAAATAGAAACCGCCGCAGACATTCACCGTGCCAAAGACATTCGTAAAACGGATATCATCACGGCGGTAGTTATAATTGTGTACAATGCCGAACAGGCCCGTGAACCAACGACCTGTGTTATATATAAGGCCCAAGCGTCCCGTGACATTGAAGTTGAGATTGCCACGCTTGCGGAAGATATCGTCAATCTTCTCGCTGAGATAGCTGGGGTGCTCCGCTCCTGAAGCATCCTGCCCCTCGGGCTCCTCGAAGACGGCCGTCTGCGTACTGGCTCGTTTATAGCCTATAGCAGGCAAGAGCGAGATGCCTAGGCACCAACCGCGATGGAACACCCAGTTGTAAGCATAGCCGAAGGTGATACTCGCATCGAAATACTTCACCAATTCCAAAGAGGCATATTGGTTCTGGGCATTCAGCTCACTGAACATGGACTTCGGAAGCGCATCGTAGTCAAAATGTATATCGTGAAAAGTGAGGCTGGCACCCAGCTGCCAGGAGCCTGCCGAGCGTCTCTGAATGGTGCTCTGGGAATAGATGGCCGGGTGCGAGAACTTACGATGGTTGAAAACGTAATAGATGTTCACACCCATCATATTCGTGCGGATATAGTCATCGAACGTCTCGCCCTCATACGCTTTCGCTTCCTCTCCCAGGCCACTCACACTTTTCAGGTAGAAGTCAGAACCCGTGCGGCGCCAGATGAGATCCACGCCTATCACCGACGAATACAAGGAGAACTCTATCTTGTCGCCACGCTTGTGGCGCGTCTTACCCAGACTCGTGAGGTCGTAGGTATAGCCAAAGAAAAGCCAACGCCAACCGAAGTACGGCCCAATGCGCAAATCAGGGTGTTGCGCAAACGTGAGCTTTGCATCGTAATCCGATGAGCTGACGACATAACGCTCGAAATTCGTCGTCATCTGCCCCATCGCCGTAAAGTTGTAATGAATAGGCTCTACATAGTTGGAGTCAATGTCGTTGAAGGCATCGACGGCGCGTTTGATAAACCGTCCGAAGCCGCCCAGACGCTCCAAGAACGTTTTCTTGACCTTCGGAGTCGCCAGCGGCTCCGCGACGAGGCCGCCGACAGCAGCCAATGCTGCCGGGTTGAGTGTGTCGGATGAAAGTGAGTCGAGAGCAAGGGTATCACAGCGAAGGGTGTCACAGCGAAGGGTGTCAGGCCGCTGCACGAGCGTATCCGGCTCCACAGACATCACCTGCTGAGCCATCGCGCTCATAGCACTGACCACGATGCCACACAAGACATATCGCCGTAACCCTCTCATCTTACTGACGCTCTTTATATCACAACTTACCCAATATCTTATCCATCACCCAATTCACAGAGGTAGCGCTGACGCTGTCCATACGACAGATGCTCTTATGCTGCAAGTGTTCCACCACCTGCTGTATCAACGGCATCTGGACATGGGGAGGATTGGGAATTACCAGCTCCTGCACGCCTTGTTCTGTATGCAGATGAATCGGCTCATACGTAAATACCGAGAAACAGATTTGCCCGCTGTCTCCTATAATCTGAATGCGGTCTGTGCGAGCGGAGTCGTGGGCGCAGAAGCACCATGTGCCACTGCCGGGGAGCCCGTCGAGAAACTGGAACGAGGCGCTGACGGTGTCCTCGCTTTCGTAGAGTCCGGCACGGTTCGTACAGAAGCCGCTGACACGCGTAATCGGACCGAAGATCTCCTGCAACAAATCCAACTGGTGTGGCGCCAGGTCGTAAAAATAGCCGCCGCCGGCAATATCGCGCTGCACACGCCAGGGCAGCTGCTTGCGGTTATAGTCCAGGTCGCGCGGTGGCACGGCGAAGCGAATCTGCACGCCCACAACCTTACCAATCTGTCCCGACTCCACAATCTCCTTGACTTTCTGGAAGTAAGGCAGATACCTGCGGTAGTAGGCCACAAAGCAGGGTACGCCCGTCTCACGCGACACACGGTTGACACGAATGCATTCGTCATAGGTCGCCGCCAGCGGTTTCTCCACATACACGGGTTTTCCGCTCTTCATCGCCATGATGGCATACGTCACGTGCGACGATGGCGGCGTGGCAATATAGACGGCATTCACCTCGGGGTCGTCGAGCAACGCTTGCGCATCGGTGTACCAGCGCGGGATGTTGTGTCGCTCGGCGTAGCTGCGGGCACGCTCCGCGTTGCGACTCATCACCGCTACAACAGAGGAACCCGGCACTAAACTGAATGCCGGGCCACTCTTTTTCTCAGTGACCTCACCACATCCGATGAAGCCCCATCTGATTTGTCGTTCTGCCACGAGAACCTATTTATTAATTTATTTCTTGCCTGCCTTCCAGAAGTCTTCCTCAGCCTTCAGCTCAGCCTGCTGGCGGTCGTACTCAGCCTTCTGACGGGCATACTCGGCGTTGTGAGCCTCCACGGTCTGGATGCTGCTCTTCAGGCGCTGTGCCTGACCGGCAAGCGTGATGTCAGCAGCTGCAGCCTTGTCGCAGAATGCCTTGGCCTGAGCGTAGTTCTTCTCCTTCGTAGCGATATTGGCGCGCTGCATATAACACTTACCCTCGAGTTCGGGGTTGTACTGCACAGCCTTGTCCAGATAGTCGTAGGCGCTCTTGAAGTCACCACCCTTACGCATAGCAGCTGCCACACGCAGTGCAATGTTACCCTTCTGCACATCGTCCTGGCAGAGGTCGATGGCGTCGTTGTAATACTTCACGCTCTCAGCCGTCTTGCCATCCTTGTAGTACTTCTGTGCCGTACCGATAGCTGACTCGAAGGTCGGCTCGATGCGGTATGCGTATTCAGCAGCCTTGTAATAGACGGGCGTATCGTCGCAGTCGTTGGCGGCCATCAGCGTCAGGGCGCTCTTCAGATAAGCCAGGTTATCCTTGTTGGCCTCCACCTTCGGGGTGAAGATAGCGATGATCTGCTCGCGGTCAGCAGCCTTGGACTGGGCGAAGATACCTTCGATGTTGTTCAGCGGCTGGTCGTACTCAGCAACGATTTTCTGTGCCTTGTCGGGATTGGGCTCGTCCTTGGCCATCTGCAGCATCTTCTCGCAGATCTCCTTGCTGTCCAAGTAGTCCTGCAGGAACTGCTCTCGGAAGCCGTTGTTGTCGGCCTGGTACTTGGCATAACTGATGCGGAAGAAGATGTCGAGCATATAGCCTTTCACCTCGCGGCCGCCCTGCTCTTCCAGCAGCTTGTTGGCCTTGGCAAAGTGCTCGTAGGCCTTGTCATTGGTGTAGCCCTGAGGATCTGACTGCGGACCATAGACGGCATAGCAGTAAGCCTTTGGATAGACCACATCACCCTCCGTAGCCTGCAGATGGGACTTGGCAAAGCTGTTCAGGCCTTTCAGGTTCTTCAGGCGCAGGTCATAGAGGTTCAGGAGCTCATCGAAGTAAGCCTTCTTCTTGGCAGCATCTGCCTCCTTGGTAATCAGGCTCTGGAGCATATACGAGCCGTCGGTGTAGATGCGCAGGTTGGCGAAGGGGCACTTCTCCATCACGGGCTTCCAGGCCTCGTAAGCCTCTTCGAAGTTATTCTGGTTGATGGCCATGTTGAACATGCTCAGGTTCTGGCGAGCATAGATGCTGTCCTGCCCTGTTCCGATGCGGTCCTCCCAGGAGGTGCCTTCATACTGAGCCATTGCAGGAACGCTTGCGACCATCAAACCGATGGCAATGAAAAGATTTTTCAGTTTCATAATTGTATTGTTGGTTTAACTTTCGACTTACTGTTTAGACATTGAGCTCCGACAAAGGTTTAAGCCCTATATAGCTGTATTGGAAATTCTTGCCCTTTACAGAGGGGAACTGGCTGCGGGGATCGATATCCTCGCGCGAGCGCAGATAATCCACAATGCGGTTGTAGCAGTCCTGTGCACTATAGGCCTTCACGAGCGCTGAGAAGGTGGTATCCTGATAGTCGTACTTACCCGTCTCGGGAATCACAATCACGCGCTTGAACCTCACCATGCCCTCGTACCATCCAGGGCATTCGTCCGTGAGACGCTGACGGATCAGATCCTTGGGACGCGCATAAGCCTCCTGCTCGCGGGCATCGTCGCCTTCGGCAGCCGCCTCGCCACCCTTGCCGTTGGCCTTAAACTCGGCAAGCGTCTCTGCGGTGGTCTTGATCACAATGAAATACACGCGAGGACGAACCTTATACCGCTTCGGGAAGGGTATCGAACCCTCCACATACTCGCGGAACTCGGCCTCAAACTGCGGGGTGTACTTAAAATCCTCAATAGAGCGGATGAAGTCCAAAGCTGCCTCAACGCTGGTCACCACGACTTCATCGTCAAAATAACGTATGTACAGATTCATGTCTATTTATATACCTATTTCTTTATAAGCGGGCGCAAAGGTACAAAAAAGTTGAGAGTTGAGAGGCTAAAGTTGAAAGTTTTTTCATTTTGCGCCATCTTTATTGCCCGAAGGCGAAAAAAAGTAAGCCTTTCCTTTGGCCATTCCACAGAAAAGCGCTACCTTTGCGCCCGATTTAGATGCCGACGGGGCTCAGTCAAGCGGCGCCACGAGGGCGCACGCCTCCCGGTGAAATCCGTTAAATACATTAATATCAAACATGTACGCAATCGTAGAGATTAACGGTCAGCAGTTCAAGGCCGAAGCAGGCAAGAAGCTCTTCGTGTACCACATCCAGGGTGCCGAGGCTCAGCAGACTGTTGAATTTGAGAGAGTGTTGTTGGTGGACAACGATGGCGCCATCACCGTGGGTGCTCCCGTGGTAGAAGGTGCTAAAGTGGTCTGCGAAGTCGTTTCACCCCTGGTTAAGGGCGACAAGGTGCTCGTCTTCCACAAGAAGCGCCGCAAGGGCTTCCGCAAGTTGAACGGTCACCGTCAGCAGTTCACAGAGTTGAACATCAAAGAAGTTATTGCTTAACCACTAAAACCCCTAAGAAACATGGCACATAAAAAAGGTGTAGGTAGTTCTAAGAACGGCCGCGAGTCCGCAGCACAAAGACTCGGTGTGAAGATTTTTGGTGGTCAGCAGTGCGTTGCTGGCAACGTCATCGTTCGCCAGCGTGGCACGCAGCACTATCCCGGCAAGAACGTCGGCATGGGCAGCGACCACACGCTTTATGCCCTCACTGATGGCATCGTCACCTTCAAGAAGGGACGTCTCGACCGCAGCACGGTATCCGTAGAGCCCGTTGCAGAGGCATAACGCAATTTCCAAGAACAACAGACTTCTCGTCCCTTCCTTCCTGACTGGAAGGGAGGGATATTTTCTTTCAAACATTCTGCTTTAACGTTCAACGCTAAAACGTTCATTGATTATATGTTAACTCTAAAGCTTATCAACGAAGAGACCGAGCGCGTGATCCGCGGTCTTGAGAAGAAACATTTCCAGGGCGCTGCCGAGGCCATCGCCGCCGTGCAGGCCACCGATAAGAAGCGCCGAGAGGCACAGCAGCAACTCGACAACCTGCTCGCCGAGAGCAAGAAGAAGGCCGCCGAGATTGGCGCACTCATGAAGCAGGGCCTTCGCGACCAGGCCGAGCAGGCCAAGGCCGCCGTCGCCGACCTCAAGGAGAAGGCCAAGGACCTCGAAGCCGCTATGGACGCTGCCCAGCACCAGCTCACCGAGCAGCTCTGCCAAATTCCTAACATTCCCTACGACGAAGTCCCCGAAGGCGTCGCCGCAGAGGATAATGTGGTGGTGAAGTACAGACCCACCCCCAGCCCCTCCCGTCAGGGAGGGGAGCAACCTGGCGGACAGGAACTGAATATCACCATCGCTGAATTCGACAAACAATGCGCAGCCCAACTCCCCTCCATCACGGGAGGGGTTGGGGGTGGGTCTCCCCTGCCCCACTGGGAACTCGCCAAGAAATACAACCTCATCGACTTCGACCTGGGCGTAAAAATCACCGGTGCCGGCTTCCCCGTATATATCGGCAAGGGAGCCCAGCTGCAGCGCGCCCTCATCAACTTCTTCCTCGCCGAGGCCAACAAGGCTGGCTACACGGAGATTATGCCTCCAACGGTTGTCAATGCCGCCAGCGGCTACGGTACAGGCCAGCTGCCTGACAAAGAAGGACAGATGTACCACGCCGAGGTCGATGACTTCTACCTCATACCCACCGCCGAGGTGCCCGTGACGAATATCTACCGCGACGTCATCCTCGACGAGCGCGACCTCCCCATCAAGAACTGCGCCTACACCCAGTGCTTCCGTCGCGAAGCAGGCAGCTATGGCAAGGACGTGCGTGGTCTGAACCGTCTGCACGAGTTCTCCAAGATTGAGATCGTCCGCATCGATACCCCCGAACATTCCAAGGAGAGCCATAAGGAGATGCTCGCTCATGTCGAGGGACTGCTGCAGAAGCTGGAGCTCCCCTATCGCATCCTGCGCCTCTGCGGCGGCGACCAGAGTTTCACCAGCGCCATCTGCTATGACTTCGAGGTCTATAGCGAGGCACAGAAGCGCTGGCTCGAAGTCTCCAGCGTCAGCAACTTCGACACCTACCAGGCCAACCGCTTGAAGTGCCGCTACCGTCGCGCTGCCGACAAGAAGACCGAGCTCTGCCACACCCTCAACGGCTCCGCCCTCGCCCTTCCCCGCATCGTCGCAGCCCTCCTGGAGAACAACCAGACCGAGGCCGGCATCCGCATTCCCGCCGCCCTCCAGCCCTACACCGGCTTCGCCCTCATCGACTAATCCACACTTCCATCATCATTGCAAAGGCAGGCTTCTACAGGCCTGCCTTTTTGTACATTACGTAGATTAGCGATATATTTTGCTACGCGGTCTTACGGGCTGAAGAGTGCAGTCTTCAGGCGTGTTCCATGCATGGAACTCGTTGGAAGGACGCGTCGTGAGGGCTGTTGCGACGCGTCGTAAAGGGCGTAGGGACGCGTCGTAACGGTCGGAGGGACCCGTTGTAAGGGCGCGAGGAACGTGGGCTCTGGAAGCAAAATACACCTTATTTAATAAAAAAAGGGGCGAGATGGCACGCGTCTCACTATTTTTTTGTAATTTTGCCGCGCATTTTAAAGAATCAAAAACATTCATATCAACACGAAAACACATGAACAAGATTGTTGCTAAGGAACAGTTTTCTGAGAAAGTATTCAAGCTGGTGGTCGAGGCTCCCTTGATTGCCAAGGCTCGTCGTGCCGGACACTTCGTCATTGTGCGCGTAGGCGAGAAGGGTGAGCGTATGCCGCTGACCATCGCCGACGCCGACGTGCAGGCTGGCACCATCACCCTCGTGGTGCAGAAGGTGGGCGTGAGCTCCACGAAGCTCTGCGACCTGAACGTGGGCGATGAGATTACCGACGTAGTAGGTCCCCTCGGCAAGGCTACACATATTGAGAATTTCGGCACCGTGGTGTGTGCCGGCGGTGGCGTAGGCGTAGCGCCTATGCTCCCCATCATCAAGGCCCTGAAGGCTGCCGGCAACCGTGTCATCAGCGTGCTGGCAGGTCGTTCGAAGGACTTGATCATTCTGGAGGACGAAGTCAGAAAGCACTCCGACGAGGTCATCATCATGACCGATGACGGCTCGTACGGCCAGAAGGGCGTGATCACCGTGGGCATCGAGCAGGTGATCCAGCGCGAGACCGTGAATAAGGTGTTCGCCATCGGCCCTGCCATCATGATGAAGTTCTGCTGTCTGCTGACAAAGAAATACGGCATCTCGACCGACGTGTCGCTGAACACCATCATGGTGGACGGCACGGGTATGTGCGGTGCCTGCCGCATCACCGTTGGCGGCAAGACGAAGTTCGTATGCGTCGATGGCCCCGAGTTCGACGGCCACGAGGTAGATTTCGACGAGATGCTGTCAAGGATGACGGCGTTTAAGGCTGAGGAGATGGAGGCATTTAATCAAGCACAGGCTTCCACAACCCCAGCCCCCCTTTCGTCCCCCGAGGGGGATACGGCACTAAGGTCCTCAGCCAGCAAAACAACAGAAGCCCCCTCGGGGGCAGTAGGGGGGGCCACCGAGGGTGGGCTTTTGACCGACCGCAACGCTCCCTGGCGTGAAGAGCTCCGTAAGAGCATGAAGGCGAAGGAGCGCACGCAGATTGAGCGCGTGAAGATGCCGGAGCTCGATCCCGTCTATCGTGCCACGACCCGCACCGAGGAGGTCAACCAAGGCCTCACGCTGGAGCAGGCTCAGCAGGAAGCCAAGCGCTGCCTCGACTGCGCGAAGCCCACATGTATGGAAGGCTGCCCCGTGAACATCCAGATTCCCTCGTTCATCAAGAACATCGAGCGCGGCAACATCCTGGGCGCTGCCAAGGTGCTGAAGCAGACCTCTGCCCTACCCGCTGTCTGTGGCCGTGTATGCCCGCAGGAGAAGCAATGCGAGAGCAAGTGCATCCATCTGAAGATGAACGAGCCCGCCGTGGCCATCGGCTATCTGGAGCGCTTCGCTGCCGACTACGAGCGCGAGAGCGGCAATATGTCCATCCCCGAGTGTGCCCCGGCCAACGGCAAGAAGATTGCCGTCGTGGGTTCCGGTCCTTCTGGCCTGAGCTTCGCTGGCGATATGGCCAAGCTGGGCTATGAGGTCACCGTCTTCGAGGCCTTGCATGAGATCGGCGGTGTGCTGAAGTACGGTATCCCCGAGTTCCGTCTGCCCAACGCCATCGTCGATGTGGAAATCCAGAACCTGGAGAAGATGGGCGTGAAGTTCATCAAGGACTGCATCATCGGTAAGACCATCACCGTCGAGGAGCTGAAGGAGCAGGGCTTCAACGGCATTTTCGTAGGCTCCGGCGCCGGTCTGCCCAACTTCATGAATATCCCCGGTGAAAACCTCAAGGGCATTATGTCCTCCAATGAATACCTCACCCGCGTGAACCTCATGGACGCCTCCAACCCCGAGACCGATACGCCCATCCATCGTGCCAAGAGCGTGATGGTGGTCGGTGGCGGTAACACCGCTATGGACTCCTGCCGCACGGCCAAGCGTCTGGGTGCTGAGCGCGTGTTCATCGCCTACCGTCGCAGCGAGGCTGAGATGCCCGCCCGTCTGGAAGAGGTGAAGCACGCCAAAGAGGAGGGCATTGAGTTCCTGACCCTGCACAATCCCATCGAATACCTGGCCGACGAGCAGGGCAATGTCCGCGCTGTCGTGCTGCAGAAGATGGAGCTGGGCGAACCCGATGCCAGCGGTCGTCGCAGTCCGCAACCCATCCCCGGTGCCACGGAGACCATCGATATCGACCAGGCCATCGTGGCCGTCGGCGTCAGCCCGAACCCCATCGTACCCACGAGCATCGAGGGTCTTGAGCTGGGTCGCAAGAACACCATCGTGGTCAACGACGGCATGCAGACGAATATCCCCACGATCTTCGCCGGCGGCGACATCGTTCGCGGCGGTGCTACGGTCATCCTCGCCATGGGCGACGGCCGTCGCGCAGCAGCTGCAATGCACGAGTATCTGAACAATTGAAAAATTGAGAATGATAAATAATAAATAACGAATAATAGATGATAACTGATCACATGATGGAACAAAAGACTTTTAATCACAGCCAGCGTTCTACCGCAAGGCTATTGTTTATTGTTTGTTGTTTATTATTTATCTTTTCTGTGTTGCCCGCAGCGGCACAGAAGAAGCGCACGCCCGCCGTGCCCGTGAAGGAACAGGCACAGGCGGCCATCGCCGTCTATGACTTCGAGCGCGCCGAGAGCCTCCTCACCGCGGAGATCACCGCGCTGAAGAAGCGTCGCAAGCCCACAGGCGACCTGGAAGCCATGCTGGAGCGCGCCCGCCAAGGAGCCCTGAAGCTGCACGCCACGGAGCGCATCACTATCATCGACAGCCTCGTGTGCCCCAAGAACCTCATGCTGAGGAATATACACCTCAGCCATGAGAGCGGCCGCATCGACAGCTACGCGTCCACCTACCACACCCGCGACAAGAGCGGCGCCACCATCTACGAGAACGAGTTCGCCAACAAGCGCTACCTCGCCGTGGTTACGGTTCCCGAGAGCGTTACGGCTCCCGAGGGCGTTACGCTTCCCGAGGGCGTTACGGTTCCCGAGGGTCCCCTCCGCCTGGCCGTCACCGACAAGCTCGGCGACAACTGGTCCGCCCCCGTGCCCCTGACCGGCCTCATCGATGAGGAAGAGCTGGAAGACGCCCCCGGCTATGCCGAGAACTACCCCTTCCTGCTCGCCGACGGCATCACACTCTATTACGCCGCCAAAAGCCCCGAGTCGCTCGGCGGCTATGACATTTTCGTCACGCGTTCCGACGGCGAGGACGGCAGCTTCCTGAAGCCCGAGAACATCGGCTACCCCTACAACTCGCCCGCCAACGACTACCTGCTGGCCATCGACGATTTCAACCAGCTGGGGTGGTTCGTCAGCGACCGCAACCAGCCCGCCGACAGCGTGTGCATCTACATCTTTATTCCCAACGAAACGCGCCAGATGTACGGCGACGAGGTCACCAGCGCACAGCTGCGTGCCCGTGCCCGCATCGCCAGCATCCGTGACACCTGGGACATCGCAGATAAGGAGACCATCGCCACCGCCCGCAAGCGGCTGGCAGCCCTGCAACAGGGGCTCAACGGCGGCAGCACGATGACAGCCGTTCCCGACTTCATCTTCCCCATCGATGACCAGCGCACCTACACGCGCATCACGGATTTCAAGTCCCCCGTGGCCCGCGAGAAGATGAAGCAATGGGTGCAGCTCGACAAGAACGTCACCACCGACGCCACGATGCTCCAGCGCCTGCGCGACAACTACACCAACGCGAAGAGCGGCGAGCGCCAGCAGATGGCGACGACCATCCTGCAGCTCGAAGAGACCCACTACCCGCAGTTGCAGGAGCTGCAGCAGCTGGCAAAAGAGATTCGCAATATCGAAATCAATCATAAATAGCTATGAAAAAAGTATTTGCACCTTCTGAACTAATCATCAACGAAGACGGCAGCGTCTTCCATCTCCATGTACGCCCCGAACAGCTTGCCGATAAGGTCATCCTCGTGGGTGATCCCGGTCGTGTGCAGACCGTAGCCGCGCACTTCGAGCGCATGGAATGCGACATACAGAGCCGGGAGTTCCACACGATTACGGGTTGGTTCCAGGGCAAGCGCATCAGCGTTGTCTCCACCGGTATCGGCTGCGACAACATCGACATCGTCCTCAACGAACTCGACGCCCTGGCCAATATCGACTTTGAAACCCGCACCGAGAAGGAGCAGCTGCGCTCGCTCGAACTCGTGCGCATCGGCACCTGCGGCGGCTTGCAGCCCAACACGCCCGTAGGCACCTATATCGCCTCCTGCAAGAGCATCGGTTTCGATGGCCTCCTCAACTTCTACGCCGGCCGCAACGATGTCTGCGACCTCGCCTTCGAGGAAGCCTTCAAGCAGCACATGCATTGGAACCCGCTGCTCTGCGCGCCTTATGTCATCGATGCCAACGCAGAGCTCATCGAGCGCGTGGCTGGCAAGGACATGGTGCACGGCGTCACCATCGCCTGCGGCGGCTTCTTCGGTCCTCAGGGCCGCGAGCTGCGCATTCCCCTGGCTGACCCCGACCAGAACAAGAAAGTGGAATCGTTTGAGTACCAAGGTTGGAAGATTACCAACTTCGAAATGGAGAGTAGCGCCCTCGCCGGCCTCGCCCGTTTGATGGGCCATCGCGCCATGACCTGCTGCATGGTCATCGCCAACCGCCTTGCCGGCGAAGCCAACACCGGCTACAAAGGCACTATCGACGGCCTTATCCGCCTCGTCCTCGAACGCATTTGATTGATATTTCAATTTTTCAATCTTTCAATCTTGTCGCAGACAATATGCGCCATAGCCACCGCTGCAGGTGGAGCCATCGGCATCGTAAGGATCTCAGGCCCTCACACGCTTGAGATTCTTTCTCATGTGTTCAGCCGCGACCTGAGCGATGCCCTCCCCTACACCATTCACTACGGACACATCGAAGATATCGATGATGTGCTGGTGAGTGTCTTTCGCGCTCCACACAGCTACACGGGCGAAGACGCAGCTGAGATCTCGTGTCACGGCTCACGCTATATATTAAATAAGGTGTTAGAGCGCCTGGTTGAGCAGGGTGCCCGCCTCGCCGCTCCCGGCGAGTTCACGCAGCGTGCCTTCCTTAACGGCAAGATGGATCTCTCGCAGGCCGAGGCCGTTGCCGACCTCATCGCCTCCACGAACCGTGCCACCCACGACCTCGCCCTCTCGCAGCTGCGCGGCGGCATCTCCTCGGAGTTGTCCCGTCTGCGCGACCAACTGCTCCGCCTCACCTCGCTGCTGGAGTTGGAACTCGACTTCTCCGACCATGAGGAACTGGAGTTTGCCGACCGCAGGGAGCTCCTCGCGCTGGCTGATACCATCGACGGGCGCGTGCGACAGCTGGCCGACACCTTCCAAGCCGGCAACGCGCTGAAGAACGGCATTCCCGTGGCCATCATCGGAGCCCCGAATGTCGGAAAATCCACGCTCCTGAATGCCCTCGTGGGCGAAGAGCGCGCCATCGTCAGCGACATACAAGGCACCACGCGCGATGCCATAGAGGACGAGATACAGCTCTCCGGCATCACTTTCCGCTTCATTGACACCGCCGGCATCCGCCACACCAACGACCAAATCGAGACCCTCGGCATCGAGCGTTCCATTGCTGCCGCCCAACGCGCACAAATCGTGCTGCTGATGACGGAGCCGGGCGTTCCCTACCCCGACATACCCCTGCGCGATGACCAAACCGTCATTCGCATTATCAATAAGTGCGAAGACTCTTGCAAACCAGAGGGCTCCCCTCCCTCATGGGAGGGGTTGGGGGTGGGTCTAATCTCAGCCAAATACGGTGTGGGGCTCGACGACCTGCGCCAGCGCCTCATAGATGCCGCACCCAAACTGCCTGACGGGGACGTCATCGTCACCAGCGCCCGCCACTACGAAGCCCTCTGCCGCGCCCACGACAGTCTCACCCGCGTCATCGCCGGCTTAGGAGAAAACAATTCTCAACTCTCAACTATCAACTCTCAACTATCAACTGATTTAGTTGCCGAGGACCTGCGCCTCACCCTTGACGCCCTTGCCGACATCACCGGTGGCGCTATTACCCCTCAAGAAACCCTCAACAATATCTTCTCCCACTTTTGCGTGGGTAAATAAACAACCATGTTCACCTCGCTCAAAGAATTCTATAAGTTCAGGATCTACAAGGCTTACTTGCGCCTGCTCCACGAGCACATTCTCGTGCGGCATCGCTATACCCTTGGCCTTGAGAACCTGTCCGCGCAAGGTGAACGCTATTTCATCGCCTGCAACCACCAGAACACAGCCAACGACCCGCTGAACATCGTCTTCGCCCTGCCGCTGAAGCTGAATGTCTTTGCCTTGGCGCGCGCGAATGTGTTCTCCGTGCACCCGCTCATTACGCGCTACCTGCATTGGATTGGTCTGTTGCCCGCCTACCGCTTCGGGTGGGAAGGCGGCGAGGGACTGGAACATAACTTCCAGACCTTCGACGATATCGCCGAGCGCGTCAATGCCGGATTCCCCGTGATTGTCTTCCCCGAGGCAGGGCATACACAGGGACACTACCTCGACCCCTTCACCACCGGCCTCGTCCGCATGGCCTTCCACGCCGCACGCGCCAACGGCTTCACCGAGGACATTAAGATTGTCCCCACCGCTCATCACTACGAAGATTACGTCGATATGCAGACGGATTTCGTGTGGCGCATCGGTGAACCCATCTCCCTAAAGCCCTACTATGAAGCCTTCCAGCAGCACCCCAACAGCGTGATGCGCAATATCACCCGGGAACTGCGGCAGCGCATTCACGCGATGATGCTCGACGAGGGCAAAGAGGACTATGAGGAGAAGGACTTCCTGCGACGCTCTACACTGAATCCCAACGCCCTACAGGCGATGCCGCTGCCACAGCGCATGGAAGCCGACCAGCGCTTCATCGATGCGCTGCGCAGCCATCCCGACTATGACGAGATCATCGTCAAAGCCCGCCAACTGCGCACACGCGAGCAGGCACTCGGCATCGATGAGCTCACCATCGCCGCACAGCCACACTGGCTTTCCACCCTTGCGTGGACGGTGCTCCTGATCCTGTTGCTGCCCCTTTACATCGTCAGCCTCTGGCCCCACGGCCTCTGCTACGCCTTCCCGCCCATGCTGATGAAGACCGACAAGATGTTCAAGAACTCATATCGCACCATCCTCTCGCTCGTCATCCTCTACCCGCTCACTGCCGTCCTCACGTTCCTCGTGCTGGGCGCCGTCTGGGGTTGGTGGTGGCAGGCAGTCGTGTGGATTCTCCTGTGGATTCCCACAGGGCGCTTCGCCTGGTGGTACCATTATCGCGTCCGCCTTGTCCGCCGCGCCTTTAACTATCTGCGCGCCTCTCGCCAAGAGCTTGGTGAAATAGCACATTTGCATACCCTCATACAATCACGCATTCACACCCCACATGAATAGAGTTGTCATTACAGGTATGGGCCTCTGGTCCAGCCTCGGCACCAATCTTGATGCCGTGCGCGATGCCCTGTACCAAGGAACCAGCGGTATCATCTACAGCCCCGAGCGCAAAGAGGCCGGTTATCGCTCCGCCCTCGTGGGCAATGTTCCCGCTGTAGATCTCAAGCCTTTCCTGCATCGCAAATTCCGCAATACGATGCCCGAGGCAGCGCAGTATGCCTATATGGCTACACGACAGGCCTTAGAGCAGGCACGCCTCGACGAGGAGTATCTCACACAGCACGAAGTAGGCATCATCTACGGCAACGACTCCGTCGTGGAAGCCACGATGGTGGGACTGGACAAGTTCCGTGCTGCCCGCGACACCGTAGCCTGCGGTAGCGGCGCCATCTTCCAGTCCATGAACTCAACAGTCTCGATGAACCTGGCCTGCCTGTTCCATCTACGCGGCATCAACTTGACGACGGCTTCCGCCTGCTCCTCCGGTTCTCAGAGTATCGGTCTGGCAGCGCTCCTCATCCGTGACGGCCTGCAGGAATGCGTCATCTGTGGCGGTGCCGAGGAGAACAACCTCTATGGCATTGCAGCCTTCGACGGCATTCAGGCCTTCTCCATTCGCGAGGATGACCCCATGCGTGCCAGCCGTCCCTTCGACCGCTCCCGCGACGGACTCGTCCCCAGCGGCGGTGCTGCGACACTCATCCTTGAGAGCTATGACCACGCTGTCCGTCGTGGTGCGCCCATCCTCGCAGAGGTCGTGGGCTGGGGCTTCTCCGGCAATGGCGACCACATCTCCAATCCAAATGTCGAAGGGCCTGCGCGCTCGCTCCTCAACTGCCTCCGCAACAGCGGCGTGCAGCTGCGCGATATCGGCTACATCAACGCACACGCCACCTCCACGCTCATCGGCGACCAGCGCGAGGCCGAAGCCATCGCACAGGTCTTCGGTGACTACCGCGTGCCCGTCACCTCCACCAAGAGCCAGACGGGTCATGAGATGTGGATGGCAGGCGCCAGCGAGGTCATCTACTCCATCCTGATGATGAAAAACGACTTCATCGCAGGCAACATCAACTTCGAAGCCCCCGACGAGGTTACAGCCGCCCTCAATATTATTCCCGAGACGCGCAACGTGCACTTCGACCAGTTCCTCAGCAACTCCTTCGGCTTCGGAGGCACCAACTCAACGCTCATTATCAAGAACGCATAACCATCTGTTAACCAATATATAGAAATAATATCATTCAATGAATACAAGAAACGACATCATCAAGGACATCAACGCGAAGATTGCCGAAGAATTCGAGATTGACGAGGCCGACATCACCCCCGATGCGCCCATCTTCGAGACCCTGGAACTCGACAGCATCAGCCTCATAGACCTCGTCAGCATCGTACACCACGACTACGGCATCAAGATTGCCAAAGAAGACCTGCCGCAACTCAAGACCTTCGGCGACCTCTACGACTATATCGAGGCACGTCAGGCCTGAGAAGAGAGAAAGCAAGCACACTGCCCCTTCCACATCGTTATGAAACGTTTTCTGTTCCTGGCTATCACACTTCTACTGGCTGCCATCACCTTCGCACAACCCGCTGCCGACCGCATCCTTGGCACCTATAAGGCCAAGTTCGACAAGAATGACGCCAAGGTCAAGGTCTTTCGTCACGACGGCGGCTACCAAATGCAAATCTGCTGGCTGCGCGTGACCCACAATCCCGACGGCACCCTCAAGACCGATGCCAAGAACCCCGACAAAAGGAAGCGTTCCACGCCCATGAGTGAAGTCGTGCTCGTAGAGCACGTCACCTATGAGAACGGAATCTGGAAGAACGGACATATCTACGACCCCAAGAGCGGCAAGACCTACAAAGTGGAGCTACGCCTGAGCGATGACAACAAGCTCGAAGTACGCGGTATCGTCGGCCCCTTCCACAAAAGCTTCTACTGGACTAAAATTCAATAAGCACAAGTGTACGACCTGATCACCATACTGGGACCTACGGCCTGCGGGAAGACGGCGGTTGCCACACAGCTGGCAGCACGCATGGGCCATGCGGAGATCATCTCCGCAGACTCGCGGCAGGTGTTCCGCGGTATGGACATCGGCACGGGCAAAGACTTAGCAGACTTCACCATCCACCTTGCAGAACCCTCAGCTCTCAACCCTCAACCCTCAACCATAAACATACCATACCACCTCATCGACATCTGCGAGGCGGGCACGAAATACTCGGTGTTTGAGTTCCAGCGGGATTTCCTACGCGCGTACAATAATATAATTGGTCGCGGCTGTTTCCCGATTCTTTGTGGCGGCACGGGATTGTATATCGAGAGTGTGCTGAGGGCGTATAAGCTGGTGGAGGTGCCTGTGAACGCAGCACTGCGCGAGCGGCTGGAGGGAAAGAGCCTGGAGGAGCTGACGGCGATGCTGGCAACCTACAAACGGCTGCACAACACGACGGACGTGGACACTGCGCGACGTGCCATCCGCGCCATTGAGATCGAGGAGTTCTACCGCGAGCACCGCATCGACGAGACGGAGCCATTCCCATCGCTGCGCTCGCTGACCATCGGGCTGGACGTGTCACGTGAACTGCGGCGCGAACGTATCACGAGGCGACTGCACAAACGCTTGGAGGAAGAAGGGATGGTAGCTGAGGTACAAGGGCTTCTCAACAGGGGCGTGCCGGCTGAAGCACTCATCAGCTACGGCCTTGAATACCGCTATCTGACGCTCTACCTGACGGGGCAGCTGAGCTACGACGAGATGGTGCGTCAGCTGGAAATCGCCATCCATCAGTTCGCGAAGCGACAGATGACCTACTTCCGAGGCATGGAACGCCGGGGCGTAGCCATCAAATGGATTGACGCAACAGGGAATCTCGCCGACGTAGTCAGCCAGATTATGGCTATTAGCCCATGCGGCTGACCTTTTCCAACTTGGCGAAATCGATAATCTTTATCTTACGTCCATCAACCGCCAGCAACTTCTCCGAAGCAAAGGCGGAGAGGGTACGTATGGCGTTGGCGGTAGTCATATTCGACAGATTGGCGAGCTCCTCGCGGCTGAGATAGATGCTCAGCGTGGAGCCGTCCTCCTCCAGACCATAGCTGTCGCGCAGGAAGAGCAGCGACTCCGCCAGACGACCGCGGATGTGCTTCTGCGTGAGGTTGACGGTTCTGCTGTCCGCCGTCCCCAAATCCTTTGCCAGACGCTCCAGGAAGAACAGCCCCAGACGGGCGTTCGTCATCAGCAGACGCATAATGGTTCCAATGGGAATCTTCACCACGATGGCCGCCTCGAAGGCGATGGCCGAGGAAGCATAGCGCTCACCGGCAAAGGCCGGACGATAGCCGAAATAATCCACCGGACGAATCACGCGCACAATCTGCGTACGTCCCCCTACTCCCTCCTTGCAAATCTTCACTTTTCCATCCACCAGACAGTGCAAGTAAGCAGGCGTTTCGTCCTCCTTATAGAGTGTCTCGTTTTTCTTGTAAGTGTGTACTGTTGCATGCTTTTCCAGCAATTCCAGTTCCTCTGCCGCGAGTAACTGCGTCAGCTCTGACATTTGCGGGAGAATATCTTTCATTTTTACGCTCTTTCGTGACATTGTGTGCGCTTTTATTTATGTTTTACGGCACAAAATTAGACTTTTTTCGTGATTCTGTCAAATCTTAGACAACTTTTTGCCTGAAATATTTCGCGGGATGAGAAAAAACGCTTATTTTTGAGGACAAAATGAAGCTAAATCAAGCAAAATACCTAAAATATTCTAAACTAACTTATGAGCTATTTACAGTTTGACAAGACCTTGATGACAAACCTGGAGGAAGCTCTGAAGAAGGAGGTGCTACGCAGCAATCGCTCCGGTGCTTACTCGTGTTCGACAATCCTGGATTGCAACACGCGCAAATACCACGGCCTGCTCGTTGTGCCTGTGCCTGAGTTGGACGACGAGAACCATGTGTTGCTCTCGTCGCTCGATTGCACAGTCATTCAGCATGGCGCCGAATTCAACCTCGGGCTCCACAAATATCAAGGCGACAACTACAGTCCCCGC